>Ga0302325_10000674_pt1 | contig 91921 bp, 76 predicted proteins | sample Palsa_T0_2_FD_201948 | JGI IMG/M metagenome (GOLD analysis project Ga0302325, IMG submission 201948) | Peat permafrost microbial communities from Stordalen Mire near Abisko, Sweden - Palsa_T0_2 | ecosystem: Environmental > Terrestrial > Soil > Palsa > Peat permafrost | place: Sweden: Abisko...
CGCCGTCATCACCCTCGGTGAGACCCTCGGACTTGATACCGTGGCCGAGGGAATCGAGCTCGAACCACAAGTCACTGCGCTGCTCGCGCTCGGCTGTGTCGCCGGGCAGGGCTTCCTGTTCGCGACGCCCGGCTCTCTCGAGCAATTATCCAAGAGTACGTTTGTCGCCAGGCGCAATGCACTGTGGACCGGCGAGGCGATCAGCGGGGATATTTCGCCATCGGGCCGCTTCACTGGGGTCAAGGATGTTGCGGGAGCAGCGTAAGCATCGTTCGCTGCGCCGCGCCTGATCGTCTGGGGTGCTGCACATTTGCGATCCCAGCGGCGGACGTCTTGGCCGTATTTATTTTCCTGACGCCCGAGGCGCCTCACAAGCATCGAAGTATTGCGGCAATGAGTCGGTGATGGGCCACCAGTTGCATATCGATCCCACGTGGGCGTGAGCCACGGGCCGCGCGGCCACCGGATCATCGATGAGGCCGACCCTGATGCGCAGCACGCCGGGTAACGAGGCGCGCGAACTGTAAACCGGTGATCCGCAGCGCTGGCAGAACGCGCGCTTCTTTCCCGGCGAGGATTCATATTCCGCCAACAGCTCCGCGCCGCGGATGAGGCGGAATGCAGTCGACTTGACCGGAGAATTGGTGGCAAAGGGTGTGCCTTGCGCTCTGCGGCACTGCCCGCAGTGACACACTTCAATGGGCGCAAGCTCCGAATCAATCCGGAATTGAATTCCGCCGCACAAACATCTTCCTGTGTACACGTTAGCTCCCGCACTCTTCACGCCATCATGTCACCAAAGCGGTCGAGTTCGATGCGGCTTGCCCCTGCGGCCAACCTCGGACGCACACGTGCCGGAGCAGCTTTCGAGTCGTTCGCGTGCACTATTCGTGAATATATGCATCGTTTTCGCTGTCCACCGCCGCATCGAGCGCCGTCGTTGCCACGGACGGGCGCATTCGTGCGCTAAGATTCAATGAAGTGCTACCGGCCCTGCCAATGTGGCGTGCGCTTCTCGGTGAAGGCCTGCGCTCCTTCTTTGAGGTCGTCCGACTGAATGACCTGCTGCACGGCGTGCAGGGCGTCGTGCACGGCGAAGGCCTCGTGTTCGGCAACCATCTCGGTATGGCGCAGCAGCTGTTTGATGGCGGGGAATAGCAGCGGCGGGCCCGCCGCGAGTTGGCGTGCAATTTCGCGGGCCTTCTTGAGCGCCTCGCCCTTCGGGACCACGTGGCTCGCAAGCCCCCAGTGCTTCGCCTCCGTCGCATCCATCCAACGCCCCGTCATGAGAAATTCCACGGCCACGTGATAGGGAATCCTGCGGCGCAGTTTGATGGTGCCGGCGTCCGCGAGCACCGCGACATTGATCTCCGGGAGCGCAAAGCGCGCGTGCTCCTCCATGACAATGATGTCGGTGCCGAGCACGACTTCAAAGCCGCCGCCGCACGCGATACCGTTGACAGCGGCAATGATCGGCTTGTCGAGATTGCGCGGATAATTCAGGCCGCCAAAACCGCCCGCTCCCCAGTCCTCGTCAGACTTCTCACCAGCCGCGGCGGCTTTCAAATCCCACCCGGCGCAGAAGAAGCGCTCGCCGGCGCCGGTCACGATCGCGATCCGCAGCGCCGGGTCGTCGCGAAACGAAGTGAACACTTCGTTCAGCCGCCGACTCGCATTGCGGTCCAACGCATTGGCCTTGGGGCGATCGATCGTGACCTCGAGCACTGCGCCGTCGCGCATGATATTGATTCCGTCAGGCATCTGTGAAAACTCCCTAAGCAAGGCGAATCAATGCATCCACCGCTACCGCTCCCGCGCCCTCTGGGCGCGCGATGACCGGATTGACGTCCAGTTCGGTGAGCGAAGCGAGGTTTGCCTCGGCATATCGCCCGACCGCAACAATCGCCTCGACGAGCGCCGGCACGTCGGCGCGTGGCTTGCCGCGGAAACCTTGAAGCATTTTATTCACCGTGAGCCGCTGCAGAGCGGCGCTGATGCTCGCCGCGGTAAAGGGCGGCAGCAAGCTTACGCTGTCCTGCAGGAGTTCCGTGAGCACGCCACCCGCGCCGACCACCAATGTCAGTCCGAACTGGGCATCGACGACGGCGCCCACCAAAATCTCCGCCACACCGTCCGTGATCATCTCCTCGACGAGAAAACTATCCGTGAGCGCGCTCAAGCGCTCGGCCGCCGCGGCTGCTTCGGTTGCGGTGCGTACATTGAGAATCACGCCGCCGACGTCCGACTTGTGCGCAAGCTCTGCACTGGCCACCTTGACGACAACCGGAAATCCGAGTTCCGCGGCCACGTCTGCAACCTCGCTCCGCGTGGCCGACCTTGAACGCGGAATGCGCACTCCGAACGCGGCGAGTGCGGCTTTCGCTTGCAATTCAGGCAGCGTCCGCGCAGCGCCGCGTCCAGCCAAGGGAATCCTCAGGTGCAGCTCCTGTGTCGAACTCCAGGCCTCACCCACTAAACCGGCAAGGTTCAACGCCTCGAGCGCCTCGCGCTGCCCCTGCAGCGGTACTACTCCGGCCGCGAGGCAGCGCTCGCGCACCGCGGGCGACAAGGTCTCCGGCAGTGTGGCAATGAGGACAGCGCGCGTGGGCGCGCCGCGCGCTGCGGCGATGAACTCGTCAATGGCGACTGTAAATGCGGAGACGTCCGCCTTGCCCTCCGGAGGACTGTCCAGAACGAAGCCCACGGCGTCAAATCCGCAGCGCAGAACTGCGGTGAACATGGCGCGCAGTGCTTGGCGGTCGAACCAGATGTAGGTGTGGAAATCGAACGGGTTCGCGATCGTCACACGCTCGGTCAGGATCTCGCGCAGCCGCGCGGCTGCGTTTGGTGGAATCGGCGCGAAATCGAGCGCGAGGGTGCGCGCAAGATCCGCGGTCATCGCCATATCGCCCCCCGAGGCGCCCATGATGAGCACCCGTCGCCCGCCCATCGCGCCGCCTGCGTGGAAAACCTTCAAGGTCTCACACAGTGCAGCGAGCGTATCGCAGCGAGCTAGGCCCGCCTGTCGACAGAAGGCATCGAATACCACGTCGGCGCCGGCAAGCGACCCCGTATGGCTTTGCACCGTGCGCGCCGCCGCCTGTGTGCGCCCCGCCTTGACGACGGCGATGGGTTTGCCCGCCGCGCGGGCGATGGCAGCAGCGCGCGCCAGCCGCGGGGCATCCTTGATACCCTCAATATAGAGTCCGAAGGCGCTGACCCGGTCATCCTGCGCCAGGATCTCGACCAGATCCTCCACCGCGAGTGACGTCTGGTTGCCGACGGTAAAGATGTAACCGATCGGCACGGAGCGCTCGTTGAACATCAATGTCAGCGCAATGGTTCCACTTTGGCAAATGAGTGCGACGCCACGCGTGACAGGCACGCCGACCACCTGATCCGGCCACAGGGAGACGCGATCGAAGAAATTGACGAAGCCATAGCAGTTGGGGCCGAAGAACGGCAATGGCGCGGCGCTTGCGATGAGCTCCTGAGTGAGCCGTTCGCCTTCGGCGGTTCCGGTCTCGGAGAATCCGGCGGCGAAACAGACGAAGCCGCCACCATCGCGCGCGCGCAACGCCGCGGCAACCGTTGCGACATCGCGGCTCGGTACCGCGACGAACGCCGCGTCGGGGATGCCGGGCAGCTCCTCGACGCAGCGGTAATAGGTTGTCGTGGCATTCGAGGCGCGGCTCGGATGCACGCGCCACACCTCGCCCGTGTAGCCGAGACGCTCATTGCCGAGCGCAACCGCGTCCGTCCAGGCTCCGCCGATGAGCGCCAGGGTGCGCGGCACCAGCAGGCGCTTGATGTCATGGCCACTCACGCTAGCGGACTCGCAGCTCGATTTTTCGGGAGCCGCCCCTCGTGGGTGCGGCGCCGGCGGTGGCAGTCTTCAAGGTCTCAAGAGCACGCGCGATATCTTCAGGAAAGGCCACCGACTTGACGGTCTCGCCCTGCTCGACATGCAGGAGCATGAGTTCGATGCTGGCGGCCGCCTCGCTCAAGCGCGCGCAGCTCAATTCAAACCCGGCATGAATACGCTTCGCGTCGGCGCCGATGATGCGTACTGCAACCTCCAGAGAGTCCGCCAGCTTCACCTCGTGGAAATAGTGCACATGCAGTTCGAGTGTATAAAGAGTGCAACGCGTACGCTGCCGGTAGGGCTCGTCCATTCCGAGCTGATCCATGAGGGCATCGGCGGCGTAGCTTGCGATGAGCACGTAGTAGGCATCGCGCAGGTGCCCGTTGAAATCGACCCACTCCGGCAACACCGTCGTGCGGTAAATCGTGCGGCCGCTCGCCACTGCTACGCTCCAATCCTGAGGCGCTCGCGGGTCTGCGCCGCAGTCAGGATCTGCGCGCCCATCGCTTCGATGATCGTGCGCGCTTTGGTTACGAGTTGAGCGTTACTCGCGTACACGCCGCGGGACAGATATAGATTATCCTCGAGCCCCACGCGCACGTTGCCCCCCAGCAGCACCGACTGCGCCACCCACGGCATCTGCATGCGGCTGATCGCAAAGGATGACCAGACGCACTCATCGGGCAGCGAGTTCACCATTGCAAGCAGGTGACCGACATCCGCCGGTACGCCGTAGGGGATTCCCGTGCACAGTTGAATGAGGGTCGGAGCCGCAAGCAGACCTTCCTTCAGCAACTGCTTCACGAACCACAGGTTTCCCGTATCGAATACCTCCAGTTCCGGCTTGACTCCGAGGTCACGCAGAATTCCCGCGCCTTTGCGCAGGTAGTCCGGAGTGGAGATATAGGCGCGGTTACCGTCGCCGAAGTTGAGCGTGCCGCAGTCGAGGGTTGCGATGTCGGGCCGGTACAATCCCTCGTGACAAAGGTCGATCACGTGGCGCATGCGCTCTTCCTGGCTGACGAAGTCCGTGCCAGGCGCCGGCGTATTGCTCAGCCCCTGGTCCCCGATGCAGATGTAGCCGCCCATGCCGCAGGTCAGATTCACGATGACGTCGACCTTGCTTTCGCGGATGCGCTTGACGACTTCGCGGTAATGGCGCGTCTCCATGCTGAAGATCCCGCTCTCGGGGTCGCGCACGTGGATGTGCACGACTGCAGCACCGGCCTGCGCCGCCTCGACCGCCGACTGCGCGATCTGCTCAGGCGTCACGGGACAATGCGGGCTTTTGGTAAGTTTGGTGTCATCGCCGGTTATGGCGCAGGTGATGAAGACGCTGGAATTCATGGTTGTCATGATGCAATGTTCCGTAAATTGTCAGGGGGCTTGCAGATGGTTGAGGTACCAGGTGCAGAAGGTATCGACCAGGTCTTCCGTGTAAGCAGAGTAGGGTCCGGGCAGGTACGCAGAGCTGCTGATCCCCTGGTGGGCACGCGCGACGAGGCTGCAGTCCTGTTCGTTCGTGGCCTTCCACACGGCCGTCAGGTGCTCGACGTCGAAGTCCATGCCTTCGCGCGCATCCTTGTGCACGAGCCAGCGGGTGCGCAGCAGCGTCTTGCCCGCTGCCAGCGGCCAGACCGAGAAGCTCACGATGTGGTCGCTCATGAAGTGGTGCCAGGAATTCGGCTGCGTCCAGAAGGACAGTCCGCCCAAGTCGGTCTGCGTGAAATTGCCCAGCAGCTTGCGGCAGGCCACTTTGGTATCAAGCGTCTGTGACTCGCCGCTCTGGTTGAGCGGCAGGCGCACGGTGCGAAAGCCGGTCGTGGCGTCGAGCCGCTCGATCTCCGCCGACGGCAGCCCGGCCGCTTCCCACCGGGCATGCTCATTCTTCAGCAGCACCGCGAACTCTTCGACCTTGGTGTGCGCGTCGGGCGAGGCACCGTAACCAAATCCGTATTCGTAGAGCGATGCCGTCAGCTGCGGATGGTTGGCGCGGCAGTGATAACACTCCCGGTTGTTCTCCAGCGTGAGCTTCCAGTTGCCGTGCTCCACGAGATCGTACTGATGGGCGATTTTACTATTGGCAATGTCGTGTGGAGCAATATGCGGCTGCATGGCCGCGCGCATGATTGCAAAGTCCTCAGGCGGCGTGTCCGCGAGGCAGATAAAAATGAGACCGGCGAGGCTCTCCACGTGCACCGGTTTGAGAGCAAATGCGCTGCGGTCAAAATCCTCGCCCATGTGCTTGTTGTTGACGAGCTCGCCGCGCCGGTTGTAAGTCCATTGGTGATAGGGGCAGACGAGCCGCGTAAATGTGCCGCTGCCCGTGTTGCACAGGCGCGCCCCGCGATGCCGGCAGACGTTGTGGAAGGCGCGCAGCGACATGTCCGTATCACGCACGATGACGATCGAATCGCTGCCCATCTCGACCGTGAAGAACTGTCCGGCTTTCGGGATCTCCGGCTCGACGCCGGCGAAGATCCAGTAGCGACCGAAGATCCGCGCAACGTCTGCAGCGAACACCTCCGGGCTGAGATAAAACGCCGCGGGTAACGAATACCCGGGTCGGCGAAGGGCGATCAGGCTTTCAAGGGCGTCGGAGTTCACGGCTGGGACCTCAATTTTCGCGCACGACTTCACCGAGGAAGCGCGCCACATAGTCAGTAAAGGAGCGCCACACTTCGACACGGAACACGTCGGCGGCGGTGTGCCACAGTACGATCTCGGCCTTGGCGAACACGGTGCGGGTACACATGTCGACGGCAAAGGCGCCGGAACCGAGATCAAGCGGACAGCCGCTGTTTAAGATGTCCGCCGCACGCGCACCGCTCAACTCGAGCGCGGTCTGACGGTGGCTCACGTCGACGAGTGAATGCGGCTCACCCTGCAGAGCAAGCTCGATGGCGCCGGCGAGCGTCGGCGTTTCGACTGCTGGTGCGAGCAGCAGGTACTCATCCGGTCCCAGCCACAGTGCCGAGCGCGTAGCGCCTCGCGATGCCCGGCAGGGGGCTTGCGCAACGTCTATGCCCAGGGCCATGCCGGCGGCGTGGATCGCACGCGGATTGCCGCGCAGTATGAAGCGCGCTGCTGGCTCCAGCAGACGCAGTCCCGCGACGGCGGGTATTGCGGGTGCGCGCCGCAGGGTAGCAAGCTCAGCCATTCAGGCGTGCTCCCTTGGGATCGTAGAAGACGGGTGACACCACCTGCGCGGGCACGTCCCCTGCGGGCATCGGCACGTAAAGAGTTTGACCGCTGCGCGCGCGTCCGCCGGCCACGAGTGCGAGCGCGATGGAGCGGCCAAGGACGGCGCTGTAATAGGAGGAGGAGACATGACCGATGAGGCGCATGGGCGCACGCTGCCCGGGCGTCTCGACAATCTGCGCGCCTTCTTCCAGCACGGTATGCGGGTCGATGCTGAGGAGGCCTACAAGCTGCTTGCGCTGCGGCGCGCACATGGCCGGCCGTGCAAGCGAGCGCTTGCCTACAAAATCCGGCTTCGCCTGGCCGATGGCCCACGACAGTCCCACATCATCCGGCGTCACGGTGCCGTCGGTGTCCTGACCCACAATGATGTAACCTTTTTCCGCGCGCAGCACGTGCATGGTCTCCGTACCGTACGCTGTCATGCCGTGCGGTTGGCCAGCTGCATAGATCGCCTCCCACACGGCATGCCCGAAATCCGCAGGCACATTGACCTCAAAACCGAGTTCGCCGGTGAAACTCACTCGAAACAGGAGCAGGGGCACCCCGCAGATATGACCGCGAGCCACCGCCATGTGTGGCAACGCATCGGGCGCAAGATTGATGTCCTCGACAAGAGACTGCAGAACCGCGCGCGCCGCGGGCCCTTGCACCGCAATGACGGCCCATTGCTCGGTCGTCGAGGTGAGCCATGCGGAAAGATCCGACCACTCCGTCTGCAGATAGTCTTCCATGAGCGCGAGCACACCGGCGGCGCCACCGGTCGTCGTCGTCACATGGAATCGGTCCTCGGCCGTGCGCGCGACGACACCGTCGTCGAGGATGAAGCCGTCCTCGCGCAGGAGCACGCCGTAGCGCGTACGACCGACGGCAAGCTTGGTCCAGCTATTAACGTACATGCGGTTCATGAAAGTGGCCGCATCGCGCCCGACCACTTCGATCTTGCCGAGCGTGGAGGCATCGAATATGCCGCACTGGCCGCGCACCGCCAGACACTCGCGCGCGACCGCACGGCCCATATCCTCGCCGGCGCGCGGGAAGTAGCGGGCTCGTTTCCAGAGCGCAACGTTTTCAAATACGGCACCGTGCTCCTGCGCCCACTCATGCATGGGCGTTCGACGCACCGGATCGAAGAGATCGCCGCGCGCGCGGCTCGCCATGCTGCCAAAGCTCACCGGCGTGTAGGGCATGCGAAAGGTCGTGACGCCGACTTCGGGAATCGGCTTGCCTAAGCTTGCGGCGACGATCGCGAGCGCGTTCAAATTGGAGGACTTGCCCTGATCGGTGGCCATGCCGGTCGTGGTGTAGCGCTTGACGTGCTCGATGGAGCGGAATCCCTCGCGCGTGGCGAGCGCGAGATCGGCGATCGTCACATCATTCTGCCAGTCGACGAAGGACTTCTGTCCCGGGGGTTGCCGGCCTTTGGGCAAAGCTCCGAGAACGCCGTCGGCCGCGCCCGCGCTGTGCGGCTTGGGGGGAGCGGCGCGCACGGTTTGAGCTGCCGCCTCGCCGGCGGCCGCACCATCTTCGATGGCCGCGGCAAGTGCATAGACGCCGCGGCACGCTCCAGCCGAGCGCTCACGCTCCGCCGCGGCGCCGGGGATGAAGGCCTGCAATCCCTCATTCCAGAGGAGTTTGCCGCGCGACTGCGAGAACAAATGCACGCACGGTGTGTAGCCGCCTGACATGAGAACGAGATCGCAGGACAGCGCGGGTCCGGGTAACACCGTGCCGTGCACGTCGATGCGTCCCAGTTGCACCGCGCGCACGCGCAGCCGGCCGCGGGTACCCAAAACGGTCATGCGCTCCTGCACTGGCAGTCCCGCCCGGCGCGCGGCCTCGCGCCAGGGGCCGTCTGCATTCGCCCGGGGATCCGCGATCGCCGCGATCGCGATTCCCGCTGCGCGCAGGTCGAGCGCCGCCTGATAAGCCGCATCGCATCCCGCGACGACCACCGCACGCGAGCCGCAGCGCACGCCATAGCGCAGCAGGTAGGTGCGCGCGGCCCCCGCGAGCATGATGCCAGGCCGGTCATTGCCCGGAAAAACGAGCGGCCGCTCGAGAGCGCCGGCAGCGAGCACGACCTCACGCGCGCGCACCTGCCAGAGCCGCTCGCGCGGCAGATGCGGCGGTGAAGCTGCCAGATGATCGGTGAGTTTCTCGTTCACTCCCACGAGGTTGTGCGGGAAGTAGCCGAATGCAGTGCTCCGCGGCAGCAGGACGACGCGTGCGTTGTGCGCAAGCGCGGCGAGCGTCTCGCGCAGCCACACATCGGCGGGGCGACCTTCAATGATCGCGTGGTTGTCCGTCAATAGGGAGCCGCCTAATTGCGGCTGCTCATCGCAGAGGATGACGCGCGCGCCTGCAGCAGCGGCCGCACGTGCCGCCGAGAGACCCGCAGGTCCCGCGCCGACCACAAGCACATCGCAGTGCGCGTAGCGGCTCGCGTAGCGATCCGGATCAGCCGTCGTGGGTGCCCGGCCGAGGCCTGCGCGCGCGCGAATGGCCGGTTCATAGATGCTCTTCCAAAAGCGGCGCGGCCACATGAAGGTCTTGTAGTAGAAGCCCGCGGGAATGAACGGCGCGATGAGGCCGTTGACGGCGCCAGTATCGCAGGCGAGGTTCGGCCAGCGGTTCTGGCTCTCGGCCTGCAGCCCCTCGTAGAGCTCGACTTGAGTGGCGCGCAGGTTCGGGGTGTAGCGCGCGGCGTCACGCCGCACAGCGACGAGCGCGTTGGGCTCGGCCGAGCCTGATGTGAGAACTCCGCGCGGACGGTGATATTTGAAAGAGCGCCCGAACAGATGCACGCCGTTGGCGAGGAGGGCGGAGGCGAGAGTGTCGCCGGCAAGCCCGTGGAACTTTCTGCCGTCGAAGGTAAATCTCAGGCGCTGCGCGCGGTCGACGAGGCCGCCCGCGGCCGTGCGAAACCTGCTCATGGCTCTTGTTGCGCCAGTTCGGCCGGCGGTCGCGCCTCACCCACCTTGTAGGTGGCGATGAACTGGTCGGTCGTGGTGTCGCGCAGCGCGTTCAAGAAGCGGCCGCAGCCGCGCGTGTGGCGCCAGCGCTCCGCATGCACACCGCGGGTGTTGGTGCGCGCGTACAGAAAGGCGGCCCACTGGCCCGGGGTCAGGTCCGCCTCCGGCGCCGGGCGGGCAATATGCGCCTCGCCGCCGTAGACGAACTCCAGCTCGGGGCGCTCGCCGCAATATGGGCATTTGATGAGTAGCATGCGGCGTCTTAGTGTGCGACGGCCGCCGCCGCCGCCTCGTCGATAAGGTGGCCGTCGCGGAAGCGCTCGATGGTGAACGCCGCGTTGATGGGGTGCGGCTCATCCCGTGCAATCGTCCAGGCAAAGACGTGCGCCGATCCTGGGGTTGCCTTGAAGCCCCCGGTGCCCCAGCCGCAATTGACATACAGGCCCGGGACGCCGGTCTTGGCAATGATGGGGGAACGATCCGGTGTCACGTCGACGATGCCGCCCCAGTTGCGCAGTACCTGCAGACGGCGAAAGGTAGGGAAGAGCTCGCAGATGGCTTCCAGCGTATGCGTGCTGACGTGCAGTGCGCCGCGCTGTGTGTACGAGGTATAGGCGTCGGTCCCCGCGCCGATGACGAGCTCGCCCTTGTCCGATTGGCTGACATAGGCATGAATGCCGTTCGACATGACGACGCAGGGCAGCACCGGCTTCAACGGCTCCGACACCAGTGCCTGCAGCGGGAAGCTCTCGAGCGGCAGCCGCACGCCCACCCTATTCATGATGACGCTGGTGTTGCCGGCGGCGCACACCCCGATCTTGCGCGCGCGAATCAGGCCGCGGCTCGTCTGCAGCGATTCCACGGCACCTTCGGCGTCGCGGTTGATGCCGGTCACTTCGCAGTTCTCGATGATGTCCACGCCCAAGGAGTCAGCGGCGCGCGCATACCCCCAGGCCACTGCATCGTGACGCGCAGTGCCGCCGCGGCGCTGCAGCGCAGCTCCCAGTACCGGGTAGCGGATATTGTGTTCAATGTTGAGCGCGGGGCAGAACGCCTTCGCCTCTTCGGGCGTCAGCCACTCATTGTCGACGCCGTTGCAGCGGTTGGCGTGCACATGGCGTTTGAGGATCTGCTCATCGTGGACTGTGTGCGCCAGCATCATGACGCCGCGCGGCGAGAACATGACATTGTAGTTCAACGACTGGGCGAGGCCTTCCCAGAGTTTCAGCGCATGATCGTAGAGCGCCGCACTTTCATCAAATAGATAGTTGGAGCGGATGATCGTTGTGTTGCGCCCGGTGTTGCCGCCGCCGATCCAACCTTTTTCGAGAACGGCAACATTGGCGAGCCCATGTTCGCTTGCAAGATAATAGGCGGCGCCCAGCCCATGACCGCCGCCGCCGACGATGACGACGTCGTAGCTTGACTTGGGTTCGGGGCTGCGCCACTGCGCGCGCCAGCCGCGCTGGCCCGCGAATCCCTCCTTAAGAAGCGTCAGTGCAGAAAAAAGCTGCATGATATTTGACTATAACTTTAAGCTTTAAGTGCTTGATTATCGGTATCAAATGGCGAGTCTACAAGCACCGTAGCCCGCTTGCGCTCGCCCAGGATCTCAATGCCGAGCTCACCCCCGGGGGCTGCGAGTTCGCTCTTTAGATAGCCAATAGCAAGACTCTTCTGCAGCACATGGCCGTAGTAGCCGGAGGTTGCGCGTCCGACGATGGCGCCGCGCGTATCAAAGAGCGGCTCGTTGCCCAGGGGATCCGCGTCATCGACATTGTGCACCTCGAGGGTGACGAAGCGGTGCGGCACGCCGCTTGCGAGCTGCCGCTCGAGCGCTTCGCGACCGATGAAGGGCCCCTTGTTCATGCGAACGAAGCGATCGAGACCCGCCTCGAAGGGGGTGTAGTCGCTGGTGAGATCCGTGCCCCACATCCGATAGGACTTCTCCATGCGCAACGACTCCATGGCGCGCATCCCCACCATGCCGATGCCAAACTCCTTGCCTGCGGCGAACACGGCGTCGAACAGGTGATGCGCGTACTCGATCGGAAAATGCAGCTCCCAGCCGAGCGCACCGACAAAGTTCACGCGCAGCGCGTACACATCCGGCGCAAGGCCGATCTCGGCGATGCGCCCGGTGAGCCACGGAAAGGCGGCATTGTCGAGCGCCACATCGGTGAGCTTCGCCAGCACCTCGCGCGAGCGCGGACCTGCGAGGACGAAGCAGCCGCGGCTCGTCGTGATGTTTCTGAGAGTGACGCTCGCATCGCGCGGCAGAGTGCGCAGCAGGTAATCAGAGTCGTAACGCTCGGCGGCGCCAGCGCTCACGACGTAGTAGTGCCCTTCGGCGAGCTTCGTAATCGTGAACTCGCTGCGAATACCGCCGCGCCGGGTAAGCGCGTGACACAGCGCGATGCGGCCCGTCTTGCTCGGAACTTTGTTCGCCACCAGGGCTTCGAGATACGCTTCGGCGCCGGGGCCTGTAACCTCGTGCTTCGTGAACGGCGTAAGATCAATAACGCCGACGCGCTCGCGCATCAGGCGGCATTCATTGCCCACATGCGCGAAATAGTTGGAGCGGCGGAAGCTCCAGTCATCCTGGCGCGCAACTCCCGGCGGTGCAAACCAGTTGGCGCGCTCCCACCCGTAGCGCTGTCCCCACACGGCACCCAGACGCTCGAGCTTGTCGTATACCGGGCTCGTCTTCGCCGGTCGCGCGGCGGGCCGCTCCTCGTCGGGAAAATGGATGGTGAAGACACTGCGATAGGTTTCTTCATTCTTCTGCACGACGTAGCGCTTGCACGCGTATGCGCCAAAGCGACGCGGGTCCACCGCCAGCATGTCAATCCCGGGCTCGCCCGCGACGATCCATTCAGCCAGTTGCCAGCCGGCGCCGCCGGCGGCCGTGATGCCGAAGCTGTGGCCTTCATTCATCCATACGTTCGGCACGCCCCACGCAGGCCCGATCAAGGGGCTGCCGTCGGGCGTGTAGGAAATGGGGCCGTTGACGATGTCCTTGATGCCGCAGTGCTCGAGCGCCGGCACCCGCCTCACGGCAGCCTCGACGTGCGGCAGCAGGCGATCAAGGTCCGACTCAAAGAGACTCCGGCCGAACCAGTCCGGCACGCCGTCGGCGAAGCGCGCCGGAGCGCCGGCCTCGTACGGTCCCAGGATCCATCCCATGCGCTCCTCGCGCAGATAGTAGGACTGGTCGGGCTCGCGCAGCACCGCAAGCTCCCGCCCACCTTTCGCGCGGTAGCCTTTGAGCTCCGGGGACTCATCGTAAACGATGTACTGGTGCTCGACGGGGATGGCCGGGACGTCTAGCCCAAAGAGCCGTCCGCTCTGACGGGCGTAATTGCCGGTGGCGCAGACCACGTGTTCGGCTGTGATCTCGCCCTGGTTGGTCGTGAGGCGCCACTCACCCGCGGCCGTGCGCGCAGCGCCGGTCACCTCCGTGTGCTCATAAATCTCTGCACCACCGGCGCGCGCGCCTTTGCGCAATGCCATGGTGAGGTCGGCCGGTGCGATGTGGCCGTCGTCCGGGTGATACAGCGCACCGATAATCTTCGGCGTACCCGCCTCATCGCCGAGATTCACCAGCGGCCACAGCTCGTGGACTTCTTTGGCGGTGATGATCTGATAGGGCACACCGATGGTATTGGCCGTGCCGCAGTACTTCTGGTATTCGTCCATGCGCGCCGCGCAGGTGGCGAGGCGCAGGTTTCCGGTGACGTGGAAGCTGACATCCTGGCCGGTCTCGGCCGGCAGTCGCTTGTACAGATCGACCGAGTACTTGTGCAGCTGACCGACCGTGTAACTCATGTTGAACAGTGGCAACAGCCCCGCCGCGTGCCATGTCGAGCCGGCGGTCAGTTCCGAGCGCTCCAGCAGCACGACGTCAGACCAGCCCTTCTTCGTCAGGTGATACAGCGTGCTGACGCCGACGACGCCCCCGCCAATCACGACCACCCGAGCGTGCGTTCTCATCTTTATATGTCCTGCCGCGTTAAAGCCGCTGCAGTGTAGCCAGCGCCCCGCACGGCAAAGCTTTCAATTGCGACAGCCACTTGTACGAATACGTCGGTCGCCGGACCCCGCATGGCCGGTATGGGGATTCACGGAGCACGATATGTCGCGGACAGATAAGTTTTTTGTCGATTTTAGGCACGCGACGGGGCAGGCGGCTTATAATCGGCACGCTCGCTCCGAGAAGGAAACGCGCCATGGAATCCGCAGCTGCGATCCGCAAGAGCCGCTACGCTTTTGTTACCTTGCCAAACTATTCGCTGATCGCGCTCACGAACGCGATCGAGCCCTTGCGCATGGCGAATACGCTCTCGGGTCAGAACGCGTACGAAGTCTCCGTCGTGAGCCTGGATGGTTCACCGGTCGTTGCAAGCAACGGCCTGCAGCTCACACCGACCGGCGCACTGGATCAGATCGGTCGCGTGGACATTGTCTTCGTGTGCGGCGGCGTCAACGTTCGCGACGCCGTGTCGCGGCCGCTGTTGACGGCGCTGCGGCGTATGGGTGAACAGAGGATCGGGCTCGGGGCGTTGTGCACGGGCGGATATGCGCTCGCGCGCGCCGGCCTCCTCGATCAATACCACGCCACCATTCATTGGGAGAATCTGGCCGCGCTGCGTGAGGAGTTTCCGCGCGTGCTCATCAGCGATCAGCTCTTTACCATCGATCGCGATCGCTACACCTGCTCGGGGGGCATTGCGCCGCTTGATCTCATGCTGCATCTCATCCGCGTCAAGCTCGGGCCGCGGATCGCCAATCTCGTTTCGGAGCAGTTCATCGTCGATCGCGTGCGCAATGACAAGGACCGGCAGTACATTCCGTTGAAGGCGCAGATCGGAGTTTCGCACGCAAGCCTCATCAAGGTGGCGCAGCTCATGGAGGAGAATATCGAGAGGCCGCTGTCGCTCGATGCGATTGCGGGCGCCACAGGCCTCTCGCGGCGCCAGATCGAGCGGCTCTTCAAGCGTCATCTGCACTGCGTGCCGAAGCGCTACTACCTGGACATGCGGCTGCGGCGCGCGCGCGACCTCCTGCTGCAGACGGCGATGCCCGTCATGGACATCACCACAGCCTGCGGCTTTCAGTCGCCGCCGCATTTCTCCAAGTGCTATCGCAATCACTACGGGTATCCCCCGAGCGCCGAGCGACAGCCGAACCGCGCGAGCGCGCCATAACAAAGACGCGCGGCCATATCAGGTTGCAAGCGGTTCGCAGGCGTTCACGCGCACGGCGATGGGCTCATCTCGCTGCGCGCGTGGCCGCATGCGGCGCGCCGCAGTGGAGCGCTAAAGTGCGCACAGCGCTCATGTACGTGCAGATTTGAATCAAGGACATTTGGCTTATGAACGATCGAGTAAGCAAGAAATCCCCGCCGGAACCTGCGCCGTGGCCCGCTCATGGGTGCGCATCCGGCGTACATCACGACCGTGAAGTGCCGGAGACCGATCTTTTGAGCCCGCTGGTCGTGCGTGGCGTCACTCTGCGCAATCGCATCGTCATGTCGCCCATGTGCCAATACAGCGCCGTCGAGGGCATGGCGAATGACTGGCACTTAGTGCATCTCGGGAGCCGTGCGGTCGGCGGAGTGGCACTGGTGATGGTGGAGGCAACTGCCGTTGCGCGCGACGGGCGCATCTCCCCGGCCGATATGGGTCTGTGGCGCGACGAGCAGATCGAGCCGCTCGCGCGCATCGCCCGCTTCGTCCACTCGCAGGGCGCAGTTGCCGGTATTCAGCTGGCGCATGCCGGGCGCAAGGCCAGTCGTGATGTGCCGTGGAAGGCGGGCGGCAGGCTCGAGAGCTCTGCGGGGGGGTGGCCGGTCGTCGCTCCGAGCTCCATTTCCTTCAACGAGACTGATCCGCCGTCGCTGCCGCTAGATACGACCGGCATTGAGGCAATCATCGGCCAATTCGAGGCTGCAGCACGCCGCGCCGTCGCGGCGGGTTTTCGGCTCATCGAGATTCACGCAGCGCACGGCTATCTGCTGCATGAGTTTCTCTCGCCGCTCAGCAATGAGCGCACCGATCGCTACGGCGGCAGCCTCGAGAATCGTGCACGCCTGGTGCTCGAGGTAGCCGCGCGACTACGCGCACTGTTGCCCGCGGAGATGCCGCTCTTCGTGCGCATCTCCGCGACCGACTGGGTCGACGGCGGCTGGGACATCGAGCAGTCCGTGCAGCTTTCCAAATGGCTCAAGGCGCGCAGCGTCGATCTCATCGACGTCTCCTCCGGCGGGACCCTGCCGAAGGCGAATATTCCGCTCGCCGCGGGCTACCAGGTGCCATTTGCTCGCCGCATTCGTGATGAGGCGGCCATCATGACCGGCGCGGTAGGCCTCATCACGGACCCGAAAATGGCGGATGAGATCATCACCGGCGGCTGCGCCGATCTGGTATTCCTGGCGCGCGAGCTCCTGCGGGAGCCGTATTGGGCACACAAGGCGCAGCATGATTTGAAGGAAGAGCAGGCGTGGCCCATCCAGTACGGCTATGCCGTCAAACGCAAGGGGAAATAATCGGCGACCCGAATTCCTGCGCCTGCGGTCAGGTCGGGAGCACAGGCACACGTCGGCGCTTGGGCTGCGGCGTGCGCCGCCGCATGTCACTTTGCAGCAGCTCCTCTATCAATTCAACTACACCCGCGCCGCATGCATTGGCAGTGACCAAATCTGCCGCGGCCTTCAACTGCGGCACGGCGTTCTCGACGGCAACCCCAATCGCGCACGCGGCAAGCAACGCGAGATCGTTCTCCGCATCGCCAATGCCGACGGCGTTGTGTTGGCAGAGGCTGAGCTCCTCTAGCGCGACGTCAAGTCCGGAAGCCTTGTCGACGCCAGTGGGCAAGACCATAAGGGCGTTCTTGTTAAAAGCGACCCGCAGTTCCAGCCCAAGCTCGCGAATCGTCCGGCGGATACTCGTTGCGTGCGGCCGCGAGGCTCCGACAATCGCGCGGCCTACCGAGAGCGGTTGTACGCCGCGCTCGCGCAACGTTTGCGCAAAGATATCCGGTGGGCCTTCGCAGAGCAGGCGCCCCTCGAGCGTCGCCGGGTTGAAAAGCAAGGCGCCGTTTTCTAGGACGACACGCTCGAATAATTCAAGACGCCTGCACACTGTCTGAAGATCTTCAAGCATGCGGCCTGTGACCAGGATAAGCTTTCGGCCGGACGAGCGTAACCGCTGCAGGGCTTCGTATGTGGCGTCGGATACCCTCCCGTCTTCTGCCAATGTGCCGTCGTAGTCGCAGCACAGCGCAAGATAGCGCACTGAATTGTCTCCGCCGACTCTTTGAAGGGCGCCGAAGCATATATCAAATCCATAGATCCTAAAGGTGTGTCAAATTACCTTCGCTCAACGCGTTCACGGAGGACGCGGCACCTGATGGCGGTGGCACCACTCGTCGGCGGACGCCGAACGCAGTTGGAGTGGCTCGCCAGCGTGCTTGTGCGTGAATCCATTGGGCACGTCAATCGCGGCGTCAATTGGCGACACAAAAAAGTGCAGCGGTGACATGCGTCACGCTCCAAGGGCGAGAACGCAATGTCGCCCCGCCGTAAGCGTGCTGTCGCACCGATGCCCGTTCGTCCAGGGGTCAACACTCATGTATGACCCGAGTGCGACGCCTCGCGGACTTCGAGCGTTATTGGGACGACAGCCTGGGAAGCGCCGGCGGCGGTAGCTGTCGAAATGGCGACAAGCTTAAGCGTGGCAGCTATCGGTATTGCATCGCATTTCGGGACATTGCGGTTGGGCGTGTCGTTCCTAGACATGCGACCGTCGTGATGTAGCCAGTCCGGAGGGCTCTCGCCCCGTACCATTCCAGCACGGGAGTGCACCCATGACAGAGCAGGCAGAAGGCGAATTTGATCTCAAGAGCTTGAGCGACGCGGAGCTCGTCGAGCAGGTTCATGACGATCTCTACAACGGCCTGAAGAGCGAGATCGAGGACGCTACCCGTATCTTTCTCGGGCGCGGCTGGGGCCCCGAGCAGATCCTGAACCAGGCGCTCGTGGAAGGCATGCGCATCGTCGGCGTCGATTTTCGTGACGGTATTTTATTCGTACCCGAGGTGCTGCTGGCCGCGAACGCCATGAAGGGCGGTATGGAGATCCTTCGGCCGCTCCTGGTTGAAACCGGTGTCGAGCCTATCGGCAAAATCGTGATCGGCACCGTCAAGGGCGACATTCACGACATCGGCAAGAACTTGGTTTCCATGATGCTCGAAGGGGCCGGATTCGAGGTGATTGACCTCGGGATCAATAATCCGGTGGAGAAATACCTGGAGGCCCTCGAGAAGCACCAGCCGGACATTTTGGGGATGTCGGCGCTACTCACGACGACCATGCCCTATATGAAGGTCGTCATTGACACATTGAAGCAGAAGGGCATCCGCGATGACTACATTGTGCTAGTCGGCGGCGCACCCCTCAACGAAGAGTTCGGCAAGGCGGTCGGCGCCGATGCCTACTGCCGCGACGCGGCCATCGCCGTCGAGACTGCCAAGAGCCTGATCGCCGCGCGCCGCGCCGCCACCGCGGCCGCCTGAGGCGAAGCCGTGGGCAGCGCTCGCGGCGCACTCGTGATTGCCTGCGGCGCCCTCGCGCGTGAGATCGCGGCGCTGCGTAGCGTGAATGGCTGGACCGAACTTGACGTCTGCTATCTGCCGCCCCAGCTGCACAATCGACCCGAGCGCATTGCCGCTGCAGTGCAGGAACAGATCCGCACGCACCGTGACCGCTACCAACGTATTTTCGTCGCCTACGGCGACTGCGGCACGGGCGGAGGACTTGATGCCATGCTGCGCGCGGAAGGCGTCGAGCGTATCTCCGGGGCTCACTGCTACGAGTTCTTTGCTTCACCCGAAGTATTTGCAGCCCTCGCCGCCGCCGAGCCCGGGACGTTTTATCTCACCGATTTTCTGGTGCGCCATTTCGATCGTCTGGTGACCGGTTCGCTTGGGCTCGATCGACATCCTGAGCTTAGACCGATGTATTTCGGCAACTATCAGCGCGTCGTATATTTGGCGCAGGCTCCGAGTGAGGCGTCACTCGCAAAGGCACAATCGATCGCGGCGCACATGGGGCTCGAATTCAAATTTCAGTTCACGGGTTATGGCGGCCTTGCCTCAAGCCTGCAGGGTTTCCTCCGGCAGGCAGAGCCCGAAGCATGGCAAGCCTGATCGTCATTTCCTGGCGCGACATTCCCGCGCAGGTGATCGCCAAGCGCGGGCGCGAGACCGTCAAAGTGCAGCTGACTGGCCGTTTCCAGGAAGCGGTGGATCGCGCGGCGATGCGCGCCGGCAAGGGCAGCTCCGATGCCTACCTCGCCGACTGGCGCCGCACGCCGCGTGCGTGCGGGGATGATCTGCAGGCCGAAGCCGCCGCCGAGGCGGCGCGGCTCGAGGCACGCTACACCGATGAGGACCTGGAACGCGTCGTTCGCGCCAAGGGCATAGATGAGACCCTCGCGCGCCCTGATAAGTCGCCGGCGACGGAACCCGAGGTGCCCTGATGTACGCCGTGCGCCTGTGGTCCACGCGCCATGCGCGCGGACTTGCGCTTTTTTATCACATCTTCGAGTCGATTCTGGTGCGCCTGCACGGTGTCGCGAGCGCGATCGGCTACGCGCGCCTCGAAAGGCCGACCGCCACGGTCGAACGCGCCGTCAAAGGCTTTCTGTTTGACTGTCAGATGTGCGGTCAATGCGTGCTGAGCTCGACCGGCATGTCCTGCCCCATGAACTGCCCGAAGAACCTACGCAACGGGCCCTGCGGCGGCGTGCGCGCGGATGGGCGCTGCGAGGTCAAACCCGACATGCGCTGCGTCTGGATCGAGGCTTACCACGGCAGTCGGCGCATCCCGGGTGGTCTTGCGGCAATGCAGGCGCTGCAGCATGCCGTGGACCGGCGCCTGCAGGGGTCCTCCTCGTGGCTGCGGGTGGCGCGCGAGAAAGCCACCGCGACGGAGCGCACATCCGCATGATCTTCGAGGACGAACCGGTCCCGGGCTACCCGCTGCCCATCCTGCCGGGACACACCTCGCCCGGTCGTTTGGAGCGCGTGTTGCGTGCGGGCGTGTTCGCCGTGACCGCAGAGCTCGCACCACCGGATTCTGCGGATCCGGAGGATGTCTACCGCCGCGCGCGCGTGTTTGACGGCTACGTCGATGCGATCAATGCCACTGACGGCAGCGGCGCGAACTGTCATATGTCGAGCTTGGCGGTGTGCGCGCTGCTGACGCGCATCGGCTACGCGCCCGTCATGCAGATCTCCTGCCGCGATAAGAATCGCATCGCCATTCAAGGGGACATCCTGGGCGGCGCCGCCATGGGCGTCTGCAACATACTCTGCCTCACGGGTGACGGCGTGCAGGTCGGCGATCACCCGCAGGCGAAGCCGGTCTTTGATCTGGACTGCATATCGCTTCTGACCATCGCGCGCACGCTGCGCGACGAGCATCATTTTGAGAGTGGCCGCAAGATTACGTATGCCCCGCGGGTGTTCCTGGGCGCCGCCGAGAATCCGTCCGTGCCGCCATATGAGTGGCGCGCGCAGCGGCTCGCGAAGAAAGTCGCGGCCGGCGCGCAACTTATCCAGACCCAGTATTGCTATGACATCGTGTTGCTTAAGGACTTCATGCGCCGCGTGGAGGGCCTGGGCCTCGTCGGCCAGGTCTTCATCCTCATCGGCGTGGGTCCGTTGCGTTCGGCCAAGGCTGCCGAGTGGATGCGCGCGCACGTGCCGGGCATGCACATTCCGGACGCCGTCATTAAGAGGCTCGCAGGCGCGCAGGACCAGGCCCGCGAAGGCCGCAACATCTGCGTCGAGCTCATTCAAGAATGCCGCGCCATCCTGGGCGTCAGCGGCGTTCACGTCATGGCCTATCGCCAGGAGGAGTCGGTCGCTGAGGCCATCGCCCGCTCCGGCGTGCTCGCCGGGCGGGTACCCTGGTTCCCGGAACGCGATCGCAATCAACCATCAAATAGGGCAGTGCAATGACCGATACCGTCATCAGCTCGGCAACGCAAGAAGTGATCATCGGCTTTGATCGTCCGTTCGTCATCATCGGCGAGCGCATCAATCCCACCGGGCGCAAGATCCTCGCCGCGGAAATGGCCGCGGGCGATTTTACGCGCGTGAGCGCCGATACGCTCGCGCAGGTCGCCGCCGGCGCTCATATGCTCGATGTGAATGCGGGCATCCCGCTCGCCGATGAGCCGGCGATCCTCGCCAAGACCATACAGCTGGTGCAATCAATCACCACTGTGCCGCTGTGCATCGACTCCTCGATCGTTGCGGCGCTTGAGGCGGGGCTTGCGGTCTATCAGGGCAAGGCGCTCGTCAACTCCGTGACCGGCGAGGAAGAGCGCCTCGAGAAGGTGCTGCCGCTCGTCAAGAAGTATGGCGCTGCGGTGGTGGCCATCTCCAACGATGAGACCGGCATCTCCGAAGACCCCGATGTGCGCTTCGCCGTCGCGAAAAAGATCGTCGAGCGCGCCGCCGACTACGGCATCCCCAGCTGCGACGTCGTCGTCGATCCTCTGGTGATGCCCATCGGCGCCATCAATCAGGCGGGTGTGCAGGTCATGCATCTGCTGCGGCGGCTGCGCGGCGAGCTCAAAGTGAACAGCACCTGCGGCGCATCGAACGTGAGCTTTGGTCTGCCGCAGCGCGACGGCATCAGCGGCGGATTTCTCTCCATGGCCATCGCTTCCGGTCTAACATCGGCCATCACGAATCCTCTGCACGCCGACATCATGAAGTCGATCATGGCGGCAGATGTGATGATGGGCCACGATCCGGACTGCGCGCGCTGGATACGCGCGTTTCGCGAACCGCCGGCCGCCGGAGCTTCCGCCGAGGGCGCGGGGCGCGGCAGACGTGAGGGCGGGCATCGGCGTCGTGGCTGAGGACGCACTCGTCGTCTTCACGCCGTCGGGCAAGCGCGGCCGCTTTGCCGTCGGCACGCCCTTGCTGCAGGCGGCGCGCGTGCTTGGCGTCGACATCGATTCGGTCTGCGGGGGTCGGGCGCTCTGCGGGCGCTGCCAGGTTCTTATCATGGAAGGCGACTTCGCCAAGCACAGCGTCAAGTCGACGGCGCAGAACCTCTCGTCGCTGAGCGGCGCGGAGGCGAGTTATTCCTCCAGGCGCACACTGCCAGCGGGACATCGGCTGTCCTGTTCCGCGCGGATTCTTGGCGATCTTGTCGTCGACGTTCCGATGACGAGCCAGGTGCATCGCCAGGTAGTGCGGAAGGCTGCCGACGCTCGCGACATTGTTCTCGATCCAGTCCTGCGGCTGCATGAGGTCGAGGTTGAACGCCCCGACATGCACAACCCCTCAGGCGATCTGCGGCGCCTCATGGCGGCGCTTAAGCGCGAATGGCAGCTCGATGCTCTCGCCTGCGACATCCAGGTACTGCCGGGCCTGCAAACGGCGCTGCGCGGCGGCGAGTGGAAAGTGACGGTCGCCGTGCACGTCGGCAAGCACATCATTGGCGTGTGGCCCGGACTCCATGAGCGTGCGTTTGGAGTTGCGGTGGATGTGGGCTCGACGACGATTGCGGCGCATCTGTGCGATTTGGTGTCGGGGGAGGTCGTCGCATCGAGCGGTGTCATGAATCCGCAGATTCGCTTCGGCGAGGACCTCATGAGCCGCGTGTCCTACGCCATGATGAATCCGGGCGGCGCTGCGCAGATGACCGCCGCCGTGCGCGCGGCGCTGAGTTCTCTTGCCGCGGAAGTCGCGCGCGCGGCCCACATCGCGCCCGAAGATATTCTGGAGATGACCTTCGTCGGCAATCCCATCATGCATCACCTCGTGCTCGGGATCGATCCGGTCGAGCTCGGCGGTGCGCCGTTCGCACTGGCGGTGGATCAGGCGCTCAACCTGCGCGCAGCCGATATTGGCATCGCGCTGCATCCGAATGCGCGTGTCTACTCGCTGCCCTGCATCGCCGGACACGTCGGCGCGGATGCAGCCGGAATGATCCTCGCCGAGCGCCCGGATCTATTGGACGAGCTCACGTTGCTCGTGGATGTCGGCACCAATGCGGAAATCGTGCTCGGCGATCGACGCCGCATTCTCGCCTGCTCGAGCCCCACCGGCCCCGCCTTCGAAGGCGCGCAGATCAGCTGCGGACAGCGCGCCGCGCCGGGTGCGATAGAGCGTGTGCGCATCGATCCGGTCACGCTTGAACCGCGTTTCAAGATCATCGGCAGCGATCTGTGGTCGGATGAGCCGGACTTCGAGGCGGCCGCGGCACGCCTCGGCATCACCGGCATCTGTGGTTCGGGGATCATCGAGGTCATCGCGGAGATGTACTTGGCCGGCGTCATCAATCAGGACGGCGTCGTCGATGGTGAGTTGAGCGCGCGCAGCGAGCGCGTTGTCGCGAGCGGGCGCACGTTTTCCTACGTGCTGCATCGGGGCAGCGTGCCGCTCATGATCACCCAGAATGACGTGCGCGCCATACAGCTGGCAAAGGCAGCGCTGTACGCCGGAATTCGCCTCCTGATGGAACACCTGGGAGCCGAGCGCGTCGACCGCATCCGACTCGCCGGCGCCTTTGGCTCGCATATCGACGTCAAGTACGCCATGGTGCTCGGCATGATCCCGGATTGCGATCTTGCGCATGTCGGCGCGGCCGGAAACGCTGCCGGCACCGGTGCGCGCATTGCGCTCCTGGATTATTCGTCGCGGCAGACTATTGAGACTCTCGTGAGCCGCGTGGAGAAAATTGAGACTGCGCTTGAGCCGCGCTTTCAGCAGCATTTCGTCGAGGCCATGGCGATTCCGCACAAGACCGCCGATCACTCCAACCTGATGAAGGCGGTGGCGTTGCCGCCTCGCAAGGACTCGGCGGGCCAGGCCGAAACGCGCGGCCGGCGCGGCCGCGGGACGCGCCCCGCACCGCCGGCTGCCTAGTAGCTCGAGTCGGGGAAGCTCGCCCGACGGCGATTCATGTAATCAAGCAGCGCCTCGTCGACGGCGGGATCGAGCGGCGGCGCGACGTATTCGGCCAGCTGCTTCTTCCACAACACATTGGCGCGCCGCGCCATGTCGGTTGCTCCCTCGGCCTCCCACTGCTCGAAGCTGTTGTTGTCCGCGAGCGGCGAGCGATAGAAGGCCGTTTCAAAGTTCGCCTGCGTGTGCGCGCAGCCCAGAAAGTGCTTGCCCGGGCCGACTTCGCGGATGGCATCCATCGCCTGCCCGTTCTCCGAGAGATCCACGCCCTCAAGGAGGGTATGCATCATGCCGGCCTGATCGACGTCCATGACGAATTTTTCGTACCCCATGCTGAGGCCGCCTTCGAGCCAGCCCGCCACGTGCAGCACGAAGTTGACGCCTCCAAGGCAGGTCGGCAGTAGCGTGTTGGCCGATTCGAATGCGGCCTGCGCATCGGGAATCTTGGATGCGCACAGGCTGCCGCCGGAGCGAAACGGCACGCCCAGGCGCCGCGCGAGCGCCGCCATTGCATATAGCACGAGCTCCGGCTCCGGGGTGCCGAAGGTCGGCGCGCCGGACTGCATCGAAATAGACGAGGCGAAGCTGCCGAGCACGACCGGAGCACCCGGGTTCACAATCTGCAGGAACGCCATCCCGGCAAGCGCCTCCGCCAGAGTCTGCGCCACGGTGCCGGCGACCGTCACCGGCGACATGGCTCCCGCCAGGATGAAGGGTGTGATGATGCAGGCCTGATTCGCGCGCGCATAGGCTTTGGCGGCGCCCAGCATCGTCGAATCAAAAGTCATCGGAGAATTGGCGTTGATGAGATTGATGAGCACCGTCTTGGGCCGACCGGTCGCGGCATCGATGAAGTTATCGCCAAACAGGATCTTCGCCATCTCCACGGAATCCTGGGCGCGCTCCGGATGAGTTACCGAGCCCATGAACGGCTTGTCGCTGTACTTGATGTGGCTATACACCATCTCGAAGTGGCGCTTGTTGACCGGCAGGTCGACGGGCTCGCAGATCGTGCCACCCGAGTGGTGCAGCGCGTTCGAAACGTAGGCGAGCTTGACGAAATTGCGAAAGTCTTCGATGCGCGCGTAGCGCCGCCCTTCATCAAGGTTGCGCACGAAGGGCGAGCCGTAGGCGGGTGCAAACACCGTATTCTTGCCGCCAATGGTCACAGTACGCGCGGGGTTGCGGGCGTGCTGGATGAATTCCCGCGGCGCGTGGTTTTGGATGAGCGAACGGGCGAGCCCGCGCGGTATGTGCACCCGTTCGCCCTGGACATCGGCGCCGGCCTGCTTCCACAGCACGAGAGCCTCGGCGTCTTCGCGAAAATCGATGCCGATCTCCTCGAGGATGGTGTCGGCGTTCCTCTCCAGTAGCTCCAGACCCTCCTCGCTGAGCACCTCGTAATAGGGAATCTTGCGCGTGATGAAGGGTATGGACGCGGCAGCCCGCGCGCTGCGCGCGGCCCGCTTCGCGTCGCGACCGCTCGGGCGGCGCGCCCGGGGCGCAGGGGTCTCTATTTCATCCATAGCGAAATTCTCCAGAATGTGTGGACAGTATCGCGACGCCCGAACACGGCCACTGCTCAGTTTGCGGCATCGGCTTGTCAGGCCGCGCCATTGGGTTCTTCCATGCGGCCTGCAAGCGCTCGAACGATCTCCGCCGCATCACATATTCCGCAAAAGCACCCGCCGTCCACGAGCAGCACCGGGTGTCCGGTGCGCTGGCGCAGCTCGATGAGCGTGCGCAGCGACATCGACGCAGGCGCGATCGCAACTCCCGCCGGAATTTCTTGCCACGACTCTTCCTCGACCCGCCCGAGGCTCTGCGTTGTGCCATCGCAGGAAATCGCGGTGGGCTCGCGCGCCGCATTCACCCACATGCGATAGCGCCGCGCAGCATCGAGCCAGATGGCGCCGTCTTCAAAGACGAACTCATTGGAGCGGCGCATGACCATGGCGCCGGTTAAAACGTTGAGCGGGTTCATGTGCTGCACGAACTCCGCGACGTAGGCATTGCCCGGCCGCAGCACGATGTCTTCCGCCGTGCCCGTCTGCACGATGCGGCCGCCCTCGAGCATGGAGATGTGATCGCCGAGCTTCAGCGCTTCATCCAGGTCGTGGCTCACGAACAGAATCGTTTTTTTGACACGCTCCTGCAGCGCAAGCAACTCATCCTGCAGCTTGCGGCGAATGAGGGGATCGAGCGCCGAGAAAGGTTCATCCATGAGCAGAATGTCGGCGTCGGTGGCGAATGCGCGCGCAAGGCCCACTCGCTGCTGCATGCCGCCGGACAATTCGGCAACGGCACGATCGCCCCACTGCGCAAGGCCGACGAGCTCCAACTGCGCATCGATGATGCGGCGCCGATTCGCAGCCGGTTCGCCGCGCAGCTCAAGGCCGAAGCCGACGTTGTCGCGCACGCTGCGCCACGGCAAGAGGGCAAACTGCTGAAAGACCATGGCGATGCAGCGCCGGCGCACACGGCGCAGCGTGGCGGCGTCGCACTCGGCGACGTCGACGACGTTGGCACCGTCATCGACGAGCACGCGGCCACGCGTCACGGGAGCAATGCCGTTCGCTGCGCGCAGCAGCGTGGATTTGCCGGAGCCGGAGAGCCCCATCAGCACCGAGATCTCGCCGCGCTCGACTTTGAGATTCGCGCCGGCCATGCCGACGACAACCCCGAATTTCTCGGTGATCTCGGCGCGCGTACCGCCGGCGTCGAGCGCGCTCAACGCCTGCTGGAGAAGCAGCGTGCCGCGCCGTCCCGCTCCTGCGCTGAAGAGAATATCGACGTTGCTGAATTCGAGCGCCGTGTTCACGAGCGCTTCTTGTCGCTCGGGCGGCTGATGCGGTCGAGAATGATGGCGAGCAGCACGATGGCGAAGCCAGCCTCAAAGCCCATCCCGATCTGTACGGTATTGAGTGCGCGCACGACCGGAACCCCCAGGCCGCCGGCGCCGACAAGCGCTGCAATGACGACCATCGACAGGCATAGCATGATGCACTGGGTCATCCCCGCGAGAATCGTCGCTGCGGCGCTCGGCAGTTCAATCTTGAAGAGCATCTGTGTGCCGGTGGCGCCGAAGGCCTGTCCAGCCTCGATGAGCGAGCGTGGCACGGACGAGATGCCAAGATAGGTCAGGCGAATGGGTGCCGGCAGCGCGAAGATGACGGTCGAAATCAGCCCCGGCACGACGCCGAGCCCGAACAATACGAGCGTCGGGATGAGGTAGACGAAGGTCGGCAGCGTCTGCATGAGGTCGAGCACCGGTCGCATGGCCGAGTAGAGCCGTGGACGGTGTGCGGCGGCGATACCGAGTGGCACGCCGATCAGTGCCGATACCAGGGCCGACAGGATCACGAGCGACAGGGTTTCAAGCGTCTCGACCCAATAGCCCTGGTTCATGATGAAAAGGAGGGCGGCCGCGACGAACACGGCGAGCGCGAGGGAACGGTGCAGGCCCCAGGCGAGCGCCGCGGCGAGAAAAATAAGGAGCGGCGAGGGGATCGCGCGCAGCAGCGCTGTGAAGCCGTTGACGCTGTTCCCGACAAGCTTCGAGATGCCATCAAAGAGCACCGTGCCGTGGGCCTTAACGTATTCGATCATCACCGCGACGCTGTCACCGATGGGGATCTTGTGGCGCGTCATCCACTCCTCGAAGCCCTGGCGGCCGGTAAGTCCGGCTGTCGCGGGCAGATTCGCGAGCGCCGGCCGACCGTCAAAGCGGCGCACGCCGGCGAGCCATTGCGCCTTGATCTGCGGATTTGCCTGCAGCCAGGCGGCGGCTGCAGCGGCCGGTGTCTGGTGGCGATTCAGGATGGCGTCCATCACTTCGCTCTCGCCGCGCGGCGTGAACATCAAATTCTTCAGCAACCGGCCGACGTTGGGGCACTGCGCCGAATATCCGGCGCGCGTATTGGTAAACACGCTTGCGCCGCCGTAATTCGGTCCGAACGTGGCATCGCCGCCCGTCAGATAGCGAATCTGGAAGCGCATGTTCATCGGATGTGGATCCCAAGCGAGGAACACGATCGGCGCGTGCGCGCGTATGGCGCGCTCCACCTCTGCGAGCATCCCCTGCTCGCTCGACTCGATGAGCTTGAAGCCGCCGAGATTAAACTCGTTGTGCGCGATGATCCCCAGGATCTGGCGATTGCCGTCATTGCCCGGCTCGATCCCATAGATCGAGTGATTGAGGGCGTCGGCAAAGCGCTGGATATCGGCGAAGTCCTTGAGTCCCGCATCGTAGGTATAGGCGGGAACACCCAGCGTGTACTTCGCGCCGACGAGGTTGGCGCCGAGCACATCGACCGAGCCATCAGCGACGAAAGCGCGCCGATCCCCTTCCTGCGTCGGCATCCAATTGCCGAGGAAGACGTCGATGTCCTTGTTCTTCATCGACGCGTAGGTCACCGGGACGGACAGAACCGTCACCTGAGGCTCGTAACCCAACTCGCTCAAGAGATCGCCGACGAGCGCGGTCGTCGCGGTGACGTCCGTCCAGCCGATGTCGGCGAGCCGCACCGTGCGGCACGAGGCCACCTCGACCGCTGCAGCGGGTTTTGTCATCCCCAGGCCGATGAGCGCACTTATGATCAACATCGGCACGAGCGTGCTGCGGCGCCCGGCGCGGGTTGAGATCGGCTGTTGTGATTGCTTTCCCGTCATCCGCTATTTAATCTTAGCATGCCTTGAATGACCGTTTAACGGACCTGCTGCGAGCGATATAAAAGTCCTACAAGTATCTGATCGGGAACTGTGAAACGGAGCACCGAGGGGATTAAAGCTAGCACTCACTCTGCCTCGCAATCGATAGATCGGAGCGCCGCATTGAATAGACAGTCAACACCCTCGGATACAAGCGAACGAAGTTCCAGAGCTGACGCGCTGCCCCGCGATGATCTCGAGGAGTCGCGCCGTAGCCAGCTGATCAGTGTCACTATCGACAGTCTGGCAGAGCTCGGCTACGTAAGCAGCACGCTGGCGCAAATTGCCGGACGTGCGGGCGTGTCGTCGGGGCTGGTTGCGCATTACTTCGGCGACAAGGATGGGCTTCTTGAGGCGGCGTTCCGTTCGCTCTCGCGCCGCGTCGGTGATCAGGTGCGCGCGCGTCTGGCGCGCGCTCGCACCCCGCGCGGCCGCATCCAGGCGGTGATCGACGCGAATCTCGCGCCGGCAGAGTTTGATCAACGCACGGGCACTGCGTGGCTTGCCTTCTGGGGCCAGGTAGTTCACGCGCCGCGCCTGAAGCGCGTGCAGCAAGTCTATCAGCGCCGCACGCTCTCAAACCTGCAGCATGCGCTCAAACGGCTGCTGCCGGCCGAAGAGGCGCGCAGCCTCGCCTACATGATCGCTGCGATGATCGATGGGGTGTGGTTGCGAGCGGCCTTGTCCGAATGGACTGAAGCCGACAGCGAGAGCGCGCGGGCGCTCCTCACGGCATTCGTTGACGGACGCCTGCAAGCTTGCGCCACTGCAAGCACAGCGGGAGTCTCTGGAGACGGCGGCGCCGGCGACCATGGTGCTGCACGCGACGCTGCAACCTTCGCGACGATCAATCCGGCCACGGGCGCAGTGCTGGCGCAGATTCGAATTGACGGTGCCGCAGAAGTGGACGCGGCCGTGGCGCGGGCGCAAGTCGTGCAGCGCAAGTGGGCTGCGACCCCCGGGGCCGAACGCGGCCGCGTGCTGCGGCGCGCGGCGCAAATGCTGCGCGCGCGCAACGACGAGCTCGCGCTGCTCGAGACGCGCGACACGGGCAAGCCCATCCAGGAAACCCGCGTCGTGGATGTCGTTTCAGGCGCCGACTGCCTGGAGTATTTTGGAGCGCTCGCGGCGAGCCTGGCGGGCGAGCATCTGGATCTTGGACCGCAGGCGTTCGGCTATACACGGCGCGAGCCGCTTGGTGTGGTCGCTGGGATCGGCGCCTGGAATTATCCGCTGCAGATCGCCTGCTGGAAGTCGGCACCGGCGCTTGCCTGCGGCAACGCCATGATCTTCAAGCCGGCGGAGCTGACGCCGCTCTCGGCGGTGAAGCTTGCGGAGGTCTTCGCTGAGGCAGGGCTGCCCGAGGGTGTATTTCAAGTCGTGCAGGGCGCGGCCGACACGGGCCGGCTCTTAAGCCGCCATCCGCAGATCCGCAAGGTTTCCCTCACCGGCGAAGTGGGAACCGGCAAGGCGGTCATGGCCGATGCGGCAGTGTCGCTCAAATACGTCACACTCGAGCTTGGCGGCAAGTCGCCGCTCATCGTCTTTGATGACGCGAAGCTTGAAAATGCAGTCTCCGGAGCGCTGCTCGGCAACTTCTACTCGGCGGGCGAGGTGTGCTCGAACGGCACGCGCGTCTTTGTGCAGCGGCGTATCAAGAGCGCTTTCATGGAGCGCCTCAAGGCGCGCACCGCCGCGCTCGTCATCGGCGACCCCATGGATCCGCGCACCCAGGTCGGTGCGCTCATCAGTGCGGCTCACATGCAGCGCGTGCTGGGCTACATCGCGCGCGGCAAGGCTGAAGGGGCGCAGCTCATCGTCGGCGGTGAGCGCGTGACCGCGGGGGATCTTGCCAACGGGTTCTTCGTGGCGCCGGCAGTGTTTGATGCCTGCCACGATGACATGACGATCGTGCGCGAAGAGATCTTCGGACCCGTCATGACGGTGCTGGAGTTTGAGGACGAGCAGGAGGTCGTCGAGCGGGCCAACGCCACTGAATTTGGTCTCGCGGCCGGAGTCTTCACCAACGATTTGACACGCGCGCACCGGGTCATCGCGCAGCTGCAGGCCGGAACCTGCTGGATCAACCACTACAACATTACCCCGGTGGAGCTGCCGTTTGGGGGCATGAAGATGTCGGGACTCGGGCGGGAAAACGGCCGCGCGGCTATCGAGCACTACACGCAGCTCAAAAGTGTCTACGTCGCCATGGGCGATGTCGATTCGCCTTACTGACGGGCTCGTGCTTGGGCGAGGAGATTTTTGACTTTGTGATCGTCGGCGCGGGCTCGGCGGGATGCGTGCTGGCCGATCGTCTGAGCGAGGACGGCGCCCACACCGTCCTGGTGCTTGAGTACGGTGGCTCGGACCGCTCGCTTTACATTCAAATGCCCGCGGCTCTGTCGATTCCCATGAACATGGACAAGTACAACTGGGGCTATCACACCGAGCCCGAGCCCGCCCTCGGCGGCCGTCGGGTGCACACGCCGCGCGGCAAGGTCCTGGGCGGCTCTTCGTCGATCAACGGAATGGTGTTCGCGCGCGGCAACCCACAGGATTTTGAACGCTGGCAGGAAGAGGGCGCCGCGGGCTGGGCCTATCGCCATGTGCTGCCGTACTTTCGTCGCGCCGAGCAGCGGGCGGAAGGGGCGGATGAGTACCGCGGCGCTGAGGGCAAACTGCAGGTGCGCTGCGGGACCTTGCAGAACCCTCTGCATCGCGCGTGGCTCGAGGCGGGGCGGCAGGCGGGCTATGCGGTCACAGCCGATGTCAATGGCTATCAGCAGGAAGGCATCGGGCGGCTCGATATGAGCGTGGGGGACGGCCAGCGCTGCAGTACCGCGCGCGCGTATCTGCATCCGGCGATGCGCCGCCGCAATCTGAGCGTGCACACCCAGGCGCGCGCTACCCGCATCCTCTTCGACGGGCGCAGTGCCACAGGCATTGCCTATCGCCGCGGCGGGCAGGAATTCGTGGCGCGCGCCCGGCGCGAAGTACTCCTGTGCTGCGGCTCCATCAATTCGCCGCAGCTCCTGAAGCTCTCAGGCGTCGGGCCGGCGGCGGAGCTGCGCGCCCTGGGCATTCCCCTGGTGCAGGACCTGCCGGGAGTGGGAGAGAACCTGCAGGACCACCTGGAATTTTATTTTCAGGTGGCGTGCAAGGAGCCCGTGACACTCTATTCATCCATGAATCCGTGGAGCAAGGCGCTGATCGGCGCGCGCTGGCTCTTGTTCAAGGACGGCGTGGGCGCCAGCAATCAGTTCGAAACTGGCGGTTTCATCAGAAGCGGTGTTGGCGTGCCCTACGCGGATATCCAGTATCACTTCCTGCCCGCGGCGGTGAGCTACGATGGCTCTTCACTCGTCAGCGAGCATGCATTCCAGGCGCACGTTGGCCCGATGCGCTCGCAGAGCCGCGGCTGGGTGCGTTTGGCATCCGCCGATCCGCAGGCCCCCCCCCGTATTCTCTTTAATTACATGAGCCGCGATGAGGACTGGGTGCAGATGCGCGCCTGCGTGCGCCTGACGCGCGAGATCTTTGCGCAGCAGGCCTTTGATCGCTATCGGGGTCGGGAGCTGCAGCCCGGCGCCGAAGTCAAATCCGACGCTGAGATCGACGCCTTCATCCGCGAACGCGTGCAGACGGCCTATCATCCGTCCTGCACCTGCAAGATGGGAAGCGCCGAAGATCCGCTGGCCGTCGTCGATGCCGAGGCCCGGGTGCGGGGCGTCGCCGCTCTGCGCGTGGTGGATTCATCCATCATGCCGTCGGTGACCACCGGCAATCTCAATGCGCCGACGATCATGATCGCCGAGAAGGCATCGAACCACATCCTCGGGCGGCCTCTCCTGCCCGAGTCGGACGCGCCTTACCACATCGCCGTGGACTGGCGTACGCGGCAGCGCTAATCGGGCCGGCAGCACCAGCGAGGGATCGCGAGCGGATGAGGAGCGGCCGTAGAATCAGAGCCGTCAAGCGTACCGAGCGCGATTCGCAGCATAATGCGATGCGCGCGAGCCGCGGCGCACAGGTCTGGTAAGGAGAGAATATTGGCAACGCTCATCGACACGCGCGGTCCGCAGATGTTTCCGGTCCTCACGTCGGCGCAGCTGGCGCGGCTGGAGGCGTACGGCAAGAGGACGCGCGTCGAAGCGGGCGAGGTAGTCGCCCAGTCAGGCGAGCGCGAAGGACGCATGCTCGTCGTTCTATCGGGGTCGGTCGAGATCCTGCGCGCCGGCCTGTCCGGCGAGGAGCGTGTGACCGTGCACGGCCCCGGCCAGTTCAGCGGTGAGATGAACACGCTGCGCGGCGCGCGCAGCCTCGTGCGCGCGCGCGTCAAAGACGCAGGCGAGATCCTCATCATTGACAACGACAACCTGCGCAAGTTGGTGCAAACGGACGCGAATCTCAGTGAGCTCTTCATGCGCGCCTTCATCCTGCGGCGCATGGGACTCATCGAGTCGACCAGCAGCGACGTCATCCTGATCGGATCGCGCCATTCGGCGGGCACCCTGCGACTGCAGCAGTTTCTCACGCGCAACGGAATTCCCTATCATTGCGTGGACATCGAAACCGATCCCAGTGTGGAGGCGATGCTCGAGCGCTTTCACGTCACCGTGGACGAGGTGCCGATCGTCGTTTGCCGCGGGGATAAGGTTCTGAAGAATCCCAGCAACGAGCAGATCGCCGAGTGCTTGGCGATGAATCCGCAACTCGATGATGCGACGGTGCGCGATGTGCTGGTGATCGGCGCGGGGCCTGCGGGACTGGCAGCCGCGGTCTATGCCGCCTCCGAGGGCCTCGACGTTCTCGTCCTGGAGACGACCGCTCCAGGCGGTCAGGCGGGATCAAGTTCAAGAATCGAGAACTATCTAGGCTTTCCGACCGGTATCACCGGACGGGCGCTCGCCGGGCGGGCGCTCGCGCAGGCGCAGAAGTTCGGTGCCGATGTTTCGATCGCCAACAGCGCGGTGCGCCTGCGCTGCGACCGGCGCCCTTTCGAGATTGAGCTCGCCAATGGCCACACGGTGCATGGCCGCGCAGTCATCATCGCTACCGGCGCGGAATACCGCCATTTGGCCTTGACCGATCTCGCACGCTTCGTCGGCGTCGGTGTCTACTACGCGGCGACCTACGTGGAGTCGCAATTGTGCATGGATGAGGAAGTAATCGTCGTCGGCGGCGGCAATTCGGCAGGGCAGGCCGCCGTGTTTCTCGCCGGCAGTTGTCGCCACGTCAATATCCTGGTTCGCGCGGGCGGCCTCGCCGACAGCATGTCACGCTATCTGATTCGCCGCATCGAGGAGGCGCCGAACATCACTCTTCACGTGCGCACGCAGCTCACCGCGCTTGAGGGCAGCGACCGACTCGAGCGAGTGACCTGGCACGACGCAGCTGATGCCAAAGACACAACGAGCGACATTCGCCATGTTTTTTCAATGACTGGCGCGGTTCCCAACACGCGTTGGTTACAAGGCTGCGTGCCGCTTGATGACCGCGGTTTTGTGCGTGCCGGTTCGGATCTGCGCCCGGAGGATCTGCTCGCGACGCGCTGGTCGCTGCCGCGGGCCCCGTACCTCATGGAGGCCGGCATTCCGGGCGTCTTTGCCGTGGGCGACGTACGTTCCGGAAGCGTCAAGCGCGTGGCGTCCGCCGTTGGCGAAGGGTCCATCAGCGTGCAGCTGGTGCACCGCGTGCTGCAGGAGTGAGCCGTCCGTGAGCGCCGCTGCAGAGACGGTTTTTCTATTCGACGTGGACAACACGCTGTTGAACAACGACCGCATCGAAGCGGACATCAGCGCGCATCTCGAACAGCAGTTCGGAATCACGGGGCGCGAGCGCTTCTGGACTGTTTTCGAGTCGCTGCGCGGGGAATTCGGTTTCGCGAATTATCTGGGCACGGTGCAACGCTTCCGCCTCGAGGCGCTGGAGGATCCCCGAGTCCTCGGGCTCTCTGCTTTTTTCCTCGGCTATCCCTTCTCCAGGCGCCTGTATCCGCGCGCGCTCGAGACGCTCACGCACCTGCGCCAGTTCGGCCCTACCGTAATCCTCTCGGACGGCGATGCGGTATTTCAGCCGCACAAGATCCGGCGCGCGGGTTTATGGGATGCGGTCGAGGGCCGCGTGCTGATCTACGTTCATAAGGAACGCATGCTCGCGGATGTGCAGCGTCACCATCCCGCGCGCCGCTACGTCATGGTCGACGACAAGCCGGGAATCCTCGCAGCCATGAAGGAGACCTGGGGCGACCGTTTGACAACGGTCTTTGCGCAGCAAGGTCATTACGCGCGTGCCGCGCAGGAGGCCGCGGCACGCCCATCCGCCGATATGGCGGTTGAGCACGTGGCGGAGCTCATCGATCGCAGCTATTCGGATTTTTCGCTGTCGACGTGAGCCGCGAGCGCCGCGGCCATCCGCTCGGAGAGTCCGGCGAGCGCGCGGCTCATCGCCGCAGCCAGCGCATCCGCCGTGCCGTCGCTCGCCTCGACCGCGACGTCTTCGGTGCCGCGCGCGCTTGCGGCGTTAGGCGTCACGAGAAGCCACGCGGCGCGCAATGTCACCGCGCCGTGCGCGTCGCCGGTAAATTCCTGCACGTCGATATAGAGACGGCGCTGCGGCTCCGCGCCGGCTGGCTCGTTGGCGCTTGCGATTGCCCCGGCCGGTAAGCGCGCTGCCAGGTCATCCGCGACGGCGCGTCGGATCATGTCCTCAAGCGGGGCAGCCCAGAGATCGAATGTCGCGATCTGCAATCGATTTGAGGCGCTGCGGCGCACGATCTCCAGGCGATCAAGCTCCCCCGGAACCGTGACGCGTTCGAGGCGAGTCGGGATTTGCGCGGTCATGCTCGCGCGCGGCGCGATCGGCGCGATCGCCGTCAGTGCATAATAGTGCGTGGGTGGGCTCGACTGACACGCGGCGAGCAGCCACACGCCCGCGAGGGTAACCGCCCGGTGGGGCTTCGCGGTCATGGCTCCGGCTCCTTCTGCTTGCCGCGAATGAGCGCCTCGGGATGCCGATCAAGATAATCCGCCAGCGCTCGGATTGAACGCGCCGCATCCGTCAGCTCCTGCATCAGGCGCGGCAGGTCCGGAGCCTGTGCCGCATTGCTGCCAAGCACGTTGTTCGCCTGCTCGAGGGTGCGTTGCGCAGCCTGCGCTGCTTGACGCAGGCTGTTGATGAGCGGCTGGATCTGCGGCTCCATTGTCCCTGTGATTTGGTCAAGATGGGTCAAGGTGCGATCCAACTCCTGGATGGCGTGACTCAAGCGGGGGCCGGCCGTGGCACGATCAATGTGGCGCAGAATGCTGTGCACCGATTCCAGGATCTGCGTGACGTCAACCGTCGGCGCACTCGGGATCTGCAGCTGCGAATCGACGCGCTCGATCCGCGCCGGCGCGGCATCCGGCACCATCTCCAGGGATACGATCTGCTGGCCGGTGATGAAGCTTGCCGAAGTCAGGCGTGCGCGCAGCCCGTGCTTCACCCAATCCTCCATGAGCGCCGCGAAATCCTGCGCAATCTCGGGTGCCGAGCGAGTCGGTCCGTTAACGACCTTGACTCGCGTCGGATCGATCGCGACGATCACCGGCGTATGTAGGACGTGGCTGCGGTCGTCATACTCGAGCTCGACGTGCTGCACCTGGCCGATTTGCGCGCCCAGGAGCTCGACCGGCGATCCGTGCTCGATCCCTGCAACCGTGCCGGTGAAGTCGACACGGTAGATGAGCGGCGTACCGCGCGGATCCTTCTCCGCGCCGTACTTGTCGTCATACAGCCGAAACTGTGCGCCCGTGGGACTTGGCGCATCATTCATGGCGCTTGTGGGAGTGGTGAACTCGACTCCGCCGCTCAGCAGTTGCTGCCAGGATGAGGCGACCATGTGAACGCCCTGCGCGCCGATCGAGATATCCACGCCGCTTGCATTCCAGAAGCGCGTCTCCGGATGGATGAGCTTATCGTAGGGTGCGCGCACGAACGCGTAAATGTCGATCCTCCCCGTCTTCTGGTTGAGCGCATAGCCCAAAATCTCCCCGACCGACAGGCCGCGATAGAAGATCGCCGAGCCCTGGTTGAGCGAAGTCAGCTGCGATGCATGCAGGGTAAAGTTGCGTCCCGGCACATCCGATTGCAGGACGGGCGGCTCCTCCAGGCCCGTGAACTCTCTTTGGGCGGTGCCACGGCCGGGGTTCATCTCGATATAGACTCCGGAGACCAGTGTCGCCAGTCCCGAGATTCCCTCGGCGCTGATGCGTGGGCGGACGATCCAGAACTGGGTGTTGGTGTTCAAATATGCTGCGGCGGAGCGCACCATCCGCGCCTGTACGATGACGCGCGACAGGTCCGGCGTCAGCCTGATCGATTCGACCGTGCCGAGATCAACGTCCTTGCGCCGGATCTTCGTTTGCCCCGCCTGGATGCCTTCGCCGGCGTCAAAGGTTATGGCAATCGTGGGCCCGCGTTGCGCGAGCGTTCGCCAGCCGATGCCGATGACGACCGCGACGGCAATGATAGGGATGACCCACACCACGGAGAGCCGCCGCCCCTGCGTCACCCGGGCTCGCGGCTCCTCTTTAGGCGGCTCGCTCATGCGGGGCGCCGCGCCGCATCCCACATCAGCCGCGAATCAAAGGCACGCGAGGCGATCATGGTCACGATGACAACGGCGCCAAAGGCCATGGCCCCGAAGCCGGCGCGCACCTGACTTAGCACTCCAAAGCGCACCAGCGCCACGAGAATCGACAGCATGAATATGTCGATGTTCGACCACCGCCCGATGAGGTCGATCATGCGGTACAGGCGCGTGCGGCCGACGAGATAGCGCGCGGAGCGCTGGTGCGTCAGGAGCAGCATCCACGTCAAGCCAAAGAGCTTCATCAGGGGAACGATGACGCTCGCAACGAACACGATGATGGCAAGCGGCCACAGATGCGCACGGATCAATTCCCGGATGCCACCCAAAATCGTGTTGGGATCGATGCTGCCGAGCTGCTCGATGGTCAGGATCGGCAGCAGATTGGCCGGAATCAGCAGCACGAAGCCTGCGATCACGAGCGCCGCCGTGCGGTGCAGGGCGTAGGGTTTGCGCTCGTGCAGAACGGCTTCGCAGCGCGGACAACGCTCGCGCGCGCGCGCCAGCGGCACGGGCAACTCACAGGCGATGCAGCTGATCGACGCCGCTCCCGCGGCGAGTGGCCGCCGCGGCGCGAGCGCATCCCAGATGCGCCGTTCATCAAGTTTCGCGGTGAAGAGCAGCAATGCGAAGGCCGAGGCCATCAAGCACCAGCCTCCCAGACCCACGTTCACGAACGCGATTTTCTGCAGCCGGCTGTAGGCAACACAGGCGCCTACGAGATATACCTCGATCATCATCCACGGGCGCAGGTGCTCGGTCCAGCGAAACACTCTGCCCAGGCGAGGTGGCCCGCCAAATCGTATGCTGCCGAGCACCATCACGAGCAGCGTGAGATACAGGAACGGAATGACGATCGTGAATGCCGCGACCAGAATGGCCAGGAACTCGTACCCCGAACTCCAAAGTGTCGCAACACCCGTTGAGAGCCAGTTCTCGCGCTGCGCGCCGCGCTCCGAAACACTCATTATCGGCGCAAGGTTCGCGGGAATGAGCAGCACGAGCGCCGTGGCGGCCAGGGTAAGCGGGACATCGATGCCGCCGCGATTGCGGCGCGTCAGCATTTTGGCGCATTGCACGCACTGCGCTACTTGCCCCGCTGCGATCTCGGGCAACCACTGGACAAGGCCGCAGTCGGGACAGGCGATGCGTTCGGCGTGACTACGCTCGAACATGGGGTACCAAGCAGTCGGGACCTCGCTCAGCGGGCGGTCCAGAAGAACGGCTATGCACCGCCCGAGTTCCGGGACAAGCTTTCAATCTCGTGCCTTAACCACCCTATGCCGCGTGCACGGCGATGTTAGCAGAGTTCCGGAGCGCGCGACGAGGATGCCGTCTGCGCGCAAGCGTGCTTAAAAGTGAAAAATCATGTCGGCGGCGAGCATCAGCTGGTTCTTCTTGCCGCCGTTCGGCGTATCGGTCGGATTGTCGTAGGCCTCGGCATCAAGAGCGCGCTCGAACCGCACCTCGGGACGCAGCTCGATGGTGTCGCCGACCCAGTGCGTGTAGCTGAAGTCAAGTTCCGCATAGCGGGTCTTGAAGCCGGTGCGCTGCCCTCGCGCGTCGTTCAGAAAATCGGTGCGCCACACGAAGATGTCATGCGCTGTATATTGGTAGTTGATGTAATTCACTACCGCCCACTCGTAGGAATAGCAGTAGACGACAGTGGCTGCGCATTGTGCGCCGTCGGGGGCGCCAATATTGAACTCCGGAGCGGGGAACGCCGCGGCGATCGCGGCCACGCCGGCCGGATTGTTGATGTTCGGGGTGTGTGCTTCCCACATGTACCAAGCTTCTGTATCCGTGTGCCATTGGTCGTTGAATTTGTGGTACCACGTGGTCACCGCGTGTTGGATGTTGTTCCAGCGCCAGTTGCTGTCATTCAAGCCGTTCATGCACGGATAGAGCTCATCGTTGCCGGAGTTTGATTGCCATATGACGCATGCCGCGGGTGTCAGATGATTTTCGTGAGCGAGAAACGGCGCGATGTCATTGCCGCCGGAAATTTCAGCCTGAATCGTCCAGTTCTTGCTCAGCTTGATGGTCGAGACGATGCCGTTTTGCGTATATGGATCGACCGTATAAAGAAGCGAGTGACTGTAGGTGAGGTTATTCGGCGCCAGCTGTGCCTCGATATCGGGTATGGAGATGTAACGCCCGATGCGTACGTTCATGCCGTCGAACACCTTGGGGTAGTAGAGATCGACGTAGTACATGACGGGGTCGAATCCGTAGAGCCTTTCCTCTTGGGTGTACTGTCTGCTCAGGATGCCGTCCGCGAAAGTGTACTTGTAGTCCGTGCCGTACAGCCCTGTGAAGCGGAAGCCCCAGTCGAAGTGATCCTTCTGCACCTCATCCGGCGTACGCTCGACATAAATCGCAAACTGATCGAGCTGCACGGTGTCCGGTTGATAGGAGTAGGCTGCCGGAAAGTTGCCACCCGTGCCGGTCACTTTGTTGAAATTCGTGTTTGAGGTGCTGATATTGCCGCCGGGCTCGAGCCACCCATAGATTGTCCAGCGACTCTCCTTCTCCTGCTTGCCGTGCTTGCCGCACCAGATCGCATCCATCAGCGGACCGTAGGTCATATTCTCGTAGCCGATGGTCTCCGTGCCGCCCATCGGCCAGGTGGAGTAGGGCCACGGCGGAATGCTCTCCGGCGGCGCCGGCCCGCGATCGGGGTCATATCCCGAAGGCGCCGCCGGCGGCGCATTGGGATCAGGCGCCGGTGGCGCCGGGGGAAAAAGGTGGGCCTTGTAGCTGTCGGCGAGGCGCTGCCAGAAGGACTCCTGTTCCGAGCCCTTCGCACAGCCGTCGGCCGGCCCGCTGTCATCGGCGAATACGCACGGTGCACCGAGCGCGAGGGCACAGGCGGCAAGTCCGAGGAAAACCCGCAGCAAGCGCGCGGCCAGGGGGCGCGTCTCATTACCCCCGGACTTTGCAAGCTTTCCCGCGCGTCTGGCCGCACCACACCCGAATCCAAAACTCATGCGCATCCTCATCACCGGCAGCTCCCGGGGGGCCCATGCAAGCCTAGCCGATGCTGCAGACGCCGCAAGGCATCGGCGTGTTAGGAAAAGTGAAAGGATCCTGAAAGGCAATGGTAATACTCACATCGCGCTCACGCGCTCGAGCCTAGAATTACGCCGATGGACTTCGCATTTGTTCTCATTGTCATCGCGCTGTATGCGACCACCCACTGGCTAATCTGGGCCATTTCGCGGCTTGGGGGTGTCGAATGACCGGCGTGTACGCGTTGAGCGCGCTGCTCGCTCTGGCACTTGCCGGATACCTCTTGTATGCGCTCATCCGGCCGGAGAATTTTTGATGACGCTCGGATCCGTCGCGCTCATCGTCCTGCTGCTGCTCGCGCTGGTGCTGCTTACGAAGCCGCTCGGGCTATACCTTGCAAATGTCATGCAGGGCAAGCCGATCTGGGCGCTGCGGATGGGAACGCGCATCGAAGCCTTTGCCTATCGACTCGCGGGCATCGACTCGACCGTGGAAATGGGCTGGAAAAGGTACGCCATTGCGCTTTTGGTGTTCAATTCGCTCGGGGCCGTGTTCGTCTATCTTCTGCAGCGCCTGCAGACATGGCTGCCGCTAAATCCGCAGCATTTCGCGAACATCTCGCCGGACTCGGCGTTCAACACGGCGGTGAGTTTCATCACCAACACCAACTGGCAGGGCTATTCCGGCGAGTCCACCATGAGCTATCTCACGCAGATGGCGGCCCTTGCGGTACAGAACTTTCTGTCCGCCGCGACGGGAATCGTTGTGGCGATCGTGCTCATCCGCGGATTTGCGCGCCACAGCACGACGACGATCGGCAACTTCTGGGCGGACATGACCCGTGCGACGCTGTACGTCCTACTGCCCATCGCGACGCTGCTCGCGCTCTTCTTCGTCTCGCAGGGTGTGGTGCAAAATTTCAGTGCCTATAAGGATTTGACGACGGTTGAGGCGCTCACCTACCAGCAGCCGAAGACGGACTCCGAGGGCAATCCCGTGAAGGATGCAGCTGGCAATCCGGTGCTCGAGACGCTGACGACCCACACGCAGACTCTGCCCATGGGTCCCATGGCATCCCAGGAGAGCATCAAGGAGCTCGGCACCAATGGCGGCGGGTTCCTCAACGCCAACTCGGCGCACCCCTACGAGAATCCCACGGCATTCTCAAACTTCTTTGAAATGCTCGCCCTGCTCGTCATTCCGGCGGCCCTGACGTACACGTTTGGGCTTCTTATTGGCGATACGCGTCAAGGCTGGGCCGTGTTTGCAGCGATGCTGATTTTGTTCCTACCTCTGGTTTCGATGGCCGTATACAACGAGCAGGGCGGCAATCCGCGCATCGCCGCACTCGGCGTCGATCAGACACCGAGCATACTGCAGCCCGGTGGCAACATGGAGGGCAAGGAAGCGCGCTTCGGTATCGGCGCCTCGGCGCTGTTTGCGACTGTGACCACCGGCACCTCATGCGGTGCCGTCAATTCGATGCACGACTCGTACACGCCGCTCGGCGGCTTCGTGCCGCTCTTCCAGATGCAGTTGGGCGAAGTGGTGTTCGGCGGTGTTGGAACCGGGCTCTACTCGATACTCATATTCGCGATCATCGGCGTCTTCATCGCAGGGCTCATGATCGGCCGCACGCCCGAGTATCTGGGCAAGAAGATCGAAGCGTTCGAGATGAAGATGAGCTCGATCGCGATTCTCGTCATGCCCTTCATCGTGCTGGTGGGCACGGCTGTCGCGGTCTCGATGAGCGCGGGCAAAGTGGCTGTTGCGAATCCGGCAGCACACGGGTTCTCCGAGATCCTGTATGCCTTCACATCCGCCGGCAACAATAACGGCAGCGCGTTTGCAGGGATTTCCGCGAATACGGTGTTCTACAACACGGCACTCGGGCTTGTGATGTGGATCGGACGCTACTGGCCAATCGTTGCGGTGCTGGCGATCGCGGGCTCACTCGCTGCCAAGAAACGTGTGCCGGTGACGGCGGGCACGATGCCCACGCACGGACCGACTTTCGTGATTCTGCTGATCGGAACCGTACTGCTTGTCGGCGTGCTCACCTTCGTGCCTGCTCTGGCATTGGGGCCGGTCGTCGAGCATTTGACGTTATGGGCGCACTAAAGACGAAGGCGTAAATCATGCCGCGGCAGAAGCTCTCCATGTTCGATCGCTCGTTACTGGTGCCCGCGGTGGCCGATGCGTTCCGCAAGCTTGATCCGCGCGTGCAGTGGCGCAACCCCGTGATGTTTGTCGTCTATGTCGGCGCCATACTGACCACGGTGCTGTGGATCCAGGCGCTCGCGGGGCGTGGCGAGGCGCCCGGCTGGTTCATCCTTAATGTGGCGATCTGGCTGTGGTTCACACTGTTGTTCGCAAATTTTGCCGAAGCCCTGGCCGAGGGTCGCAGCAAGGCGCAGGCGGCGGCGCTGCGCGGGCTCAAGCAGACCGTGACGGCGAAGAAACTGCTGCATCCACAGGATCGTTCGCGCACGAGCGCCGTGCGGGCGAGTGAATTGCGTCGCGGCGATGTCGTACTGGCCGAGGCGGGTGACTATATCCCGGCCGACGGCGAAGTGCTTGAGGGCGCAGCCTCGGTCGATGAGAGCGCGATCACCGGCGAGTCCGCTCCCGTCATTCGCGAATCGGGCGGCGACTTTTCCGCCGTGACCGGCGGCACGCGTGTCATATCCGACTGGATCGTGATTACCGTCACCGCCAATCCGGGCGAGACTTTCATCGATCGGATGATCGCCATGGTCGAAAGCGCCAAGCGGCAGAAGACCCCGAATGAGATCGCATTGACCATCCTGCTCGTGGCGCTCACCCTCGTGTTCCTGTTTGCCACGGCAACCTTGCTGCCCTATTCACTTTATAGCGTCGAAGTCGCAAAGCTTGGTACGCCAGTCACCATCACAGCGCTCATTGCGCTGCTCGTGTGCCTGATACCCACTACCATCGGCGCGCTCCTTTCCGCGATCGGGGTCGCCGGCATGAGCCGCATGATGCAGGCTAATGTCATCGCCACTTCGGGCCGGGCCGTTGAAGCCGCCGGCGACGTCGATGTTCTGCTGCTCGACAAAACGGGCACCATCACGCTCGGCAACCGCCAGGCCGCCGCATTCATGCCGGCCCCGGGGGTCACCGAGGAGGAACTCGCCGGGGCGGCGCAGCTTGCCTCGCTCGCTGATGAGACGCCCGAAGGCCGCAGCATCGTCGTGCTCGCCAAACAGCGCTTCAACCTGCGCGAGCGCGATCTGCAGTCACTGGCGGCGACGTTCATCCCGTTCTCGGCGCATACGCGCATGAGCGGTGTGAATATCGGAGCACGCCAGGTGCGCAAGGGTGCCGCGGATGCCATACAAAAGCAGGTCGAAGGCTTAGCCCAGGTCTTTCCCAAGGCAATACAGACGACCGTGCAGGAGGTCGCGCGCCGCGGCAGCACGCCGCTTCTGGTGTCCGACGATGCCCGGGTACTCGGCGTCATCGAGTTGAAGGACATCGTGAAGGGCGGCATCAAGGAGCGCTTTGGCGAGCTGCGGCGCATGGGAATTAAGACAGTGATGATCACCGGCGACAACAAACTGACCGCGGCGGCGATCGCGGCGGAGGCGGGCGTCGATGATTTCCTGGCTGAAGCCACTCCGGAGGCAAAACTGCGCCTGATTCGTGATCACCAGAGTCAGGGCCGGCTCGTGGCCATGACCGGCGACGGCACGAACGATGCGCCGGCACTCGCTCAGGCGGATGTCGCCGTCGCCATGAACACCGGCACGCAGGCCGCCAAGGAAGCCGGCAACATGGTCGACCTCGACTCCAATCCGACGAAGCTCATCGAGGTTGTCGAGACCGGCAAGCAGATGCTGATGACGCGTGGCTCTTTGACCACCTTCAGCATCGCCAATGACGTCGCCAAGTATTTCGCCATCATTCCCGCGGCATTCGCGACGACGTATCCGCAGTTGAATGCATTAAACGTCATGCGCCTGGCAAGCCCGCTGTCGGCGATCCTGGCTGCGGTGATCTTCAATGCAGTCATCATCATATTTCTGATTCCGCTTGCATTGAAGGGCGTGAAATACCGGGCGCTGGGTGCGGCTGTGCTGCTGCGCCGTAATCTTCTGCTCTACGGCCTCGGGGGCATTTTGGTGCCATTCGCCGGAATCAAACTCATCGATTTGGGGCTGGTCGTGGCCCGCCTGAGCTGAGGAGGCCGTTGCGATGAGCGCCATCCTTCGTCCAGCCGTTGCGCTGTTCGCGCTGCTGACGATCCTGACCGGGATCGTCTATCCGCTCGTCGTGACGGGCATCGCGGCAGTTGCCTTCCCGCATCAGGCGCAGGGCAGTCTCATTGTGAGGAACGGCACGCCGGTCGGATCACACCTGATCGGACAGAGTTTCGCCGAGCCGAAGTACTTCTGGAGCCGGCCGTCGGCGACCTCTCCACAGCCGTACAACGGCACCGGTTCGACCGGATCAAACTTAGGCCCGCTCAATCCCGCGCTCACCGATGCGGTCAAGACGCGCATTCAGGCTCTGCAGACTGCCGATCCCGGCAACAAGGCAGCCATTCCCGTCGACCTCGTGACCGCCTCGGCGAGCGGCCTTGACCCGCACATCAGCCTCGCTGCGGCGCGGTATCAGACGGCCCGTGTGGCGCGCGCGCGCAATATCGACGTGCGGGCGGTTCAGGCTCTCGTTGCCGAGCACTCGCAGGGTAGGCTCGCCGGGCTCTTTGGTGAGCCGCGCGTCAATGTCCTCGAACTCAATCTGGCGCTCGACGATCTGCACGCGCCCCATCCTGGTTCTGCGACGCAGTAATGCGCGAGTGCGCGGCGTCGCAGGTAGGCAGGCGCGCCGTGGCGCGGTAGCCTTCAGACATGGTGGAGGTGCGGCCCGATCCCGATCAGCTCCTGCGGCGCGTCGAGGACGAGGAGAAGCGCGCGAAGCGCGGCCGCCTGCGGATTTTCTTCGGCTTCTCGGCAGGCGTCGGCAAGACCTACGCGATGCTCGAGGCGGCGCGTGCGGCGCGTGCTTCCGCAACGGATCTCGTCGTCGGCTACGTCGAGCCGCACGGACGGGTGGAGACCGAACGGCTGCTGGAAGGCCTCGAGCGTCTGCCGACTCTGCCGACCCACTACCGCGGCATCATGCGGGAGGAATTCGACCTCGACGCGGCCCTCAGGCGCCATCCGACCATTCTGCTCGTCGATGAGCTCGCGCACTCAAATCTGATCGGCGGCCTGCCCGCGCCCCGCCATCCCAAGCGCTGGCAGGACGTCGAGGAGCTGTTGGACGCCGGCATCAGCGTCTGGACCACTGTCAATGTTCAGCACCTCGAGAGCCTGAACGATCTCATCACGCAGATCACCGGCGTGCGACAGCGAGAGACGCTGCCCGACCACGTCTTCGATGAGGCTGACGAGCTTGAGCTGATCGATCTGCCGCCTGACGATCTGCTGGCGCGGCTGCACGCCGGCAAGGTGTACATCCGTGACGAGGCAGCGAATGCCGTCGAGCGTTTCTTTCGCAAGCCGAATCTGCTGGCGCTGCGCGAGCTTGCGCTGCGGCGCGTCGCCGACCGCGTTGAGGCCAGCGCGCGTGCCGCGGTGGCGCCCGGTGAGCCCGCGCGCACGCGCTTTGCCAGCGATCGGGTGCTCGTCGCCGTTGGCCCGGACGCGCAGGCCGAGCAGCTGGTGCGCGCAGGCAAGCGCATGGCCGACGCCTTGGATGCGCAGTGGAGCGTTGTCTACGTCGAGACGCCGGCGCTGCTGCGTCTGTCGGAGGCGGAGCGCAATCGGCGCATTGACCTTCTCAGGCTCGCGGAATCACTCGGTGCGGAGACCGTCACACTCGATGGCCCTTCGGCGGCGACGACGCTCGTGGAGTACGCGCAGACCCGGCATGCCACGCGCCTCATCGTGGGTGCGCCGAAGCGACGCGGCTGGCGAGCGTTGCTGCGTCCTTCGACCACCATTGAGCTCGTGCGCCGTGCGCACGAATTTGATGTCCTGACGATTGCCGCAAGCCCCCGCACTGGCGCGGGCGCGAGCGGTGCGACGCGCACCTCAGCCACGACCGAGGCGCAGCCCGTACGGTGGGATCGCTATGCCTGGGCGCTGACGAGCGCGCTCGTTTGCACGGTGGCGGCGTTTCTCATGTACCCGCGCTTCGAGCTCTCGAACCTTGTGATGGTTTACCTGCTGGGAGTGACTCTCGCCGGCCTGCGGCTCGGTCGGGGACCCGCGGCTTTGACGGCAGTGCTGAACGTCGGCGCTTTCGATTTCTTCTTCGTGCCACCGCGCTTCAGCTTCGCCGTGTCGGATGGGCAGTATCTTGTCACCTTCGCCGTGATGCTCATCATCGCACTGGTCATCGCCAATTTGATGGCAAGCGTGCGTCAGCAGACCCGTGTCGCGGGCGCGCGCGAACGACGCACGGCATTGCTCTATGCCATGAGCCGCGAGCTTGCCGTGACTCGCGGCGTGGGCGGTATGGCGCGCGTGGCCGTCAAGCACGTCGCAGAGGTGTTCGATTGCCTGGTCACCGTGCTGTTGCCCGACAGTGGGGGCAAACTGCACTATCCGCCCGAGGCCCCGCTCGAAGTCTCCCTGCGCGGCGCGGACCTCGCCATAGCTCAGTGGGTCGTCGATCACGGGCGGCGTGCGGGTTTGGGCACGGATACCCTGGCTGCGGCGCCTGCCTTGTACCTGCCACTCGGCGACTCCAAACCCGCGCTGGGCGTCGTCGCCGTGCTGCCGAGCAATCCGCGTCGAGTGCTGCTTCCCGAGCAGCGCCACCTGCTCGAGACCTTTGCTGGTCAGATCTCGCTTGCCTTGGAACGCGCGCGGCTTGCTGAGTCGGCGGAGGCTGCACGTGTCGCCGCCGAAGGTGAAAGCCTGCGCAACACTCTACTCGCCTCGATTTCGCACGACCTGCGCACACCGCTTGCGATTTTGGCTGCGGCCGGCAGCACCCTGGCGGAACACGGCGCCGGCCTCGATGCCGCGACACGCACGTCGCTCGCGCGTTCCATCGAAGGCACTGCGCGCGAAATGTCGGAGCTCGTCTCGAACGTGCTCGATCTGACGCGTTTCGAGGCGGGCGAAGTCGTGCTGCGGCGTGACTGGCAGGCGCTCGATGATCTCATCGGCACGGCGTGGCAGCGTCTTGAGGCGCGACTCGAGGCGCATCCGATCGAGCTTTCGTTGCCGGCGGATCTGCCGCCCGTATATGTCGATGCGGCACTCATCGTGCAGGTATTTGCCAATTTGTTTGATAACGTCGCCAAATACACGCCGGCCGGCACGCGCGTGCGCGTATCGGCAGTGGCTGAAAGGCAGCTCGTGCGCGTCTACGTCGACGATGAGGGACCGGGGCTGCCCGCCGGGGAGACGGCGCGGCTCTTCGATAAGTTTCAGCGCGGCACCGAAGAGGGCACCATCGCCGGCGTCGGCCTCGGTCTTGCCATCTGTCGGGCGATCATCCGCGCTCATGGGGGCAATATCGAGGCGCAGCAGCGTCCGGGCGGCGGCGCGCGCTTCGAACTGACGCTGCCGACGACGGAGCAGGCGCCGTGACACAGGCCATGCACGTCGTCCTCGCCGTTGAGGATGAGCCCGCGCTGCGCGCCATCCTGCGTGCGCTGTTTGAGGCCGAGAATTACCGCTTTGTCGAGGCGAGCACTGCCACTCGAGCGGAGGTCGAGGCGCGCACGCATAAGCCCGACCTCATGCTCGTCGATCTTGGACTACCCGACGGTGATGGCCTTGCCGTCATCCGCCGGGTGCGCGCCTGGTCCGCCATTCCCATCATTGTTCTCTCGGCGCGTACGATGGAGGAGCAGAAGATCGCCGCTTTGGACGCGGGTGCCGATGACTACGTCACGAAGCCTTTCAGCGCGCCTGAATTGCTGGCGCGCACGCGCTCGGCGCTGCGGCGCAATGCGCGCCGCGAAGACGGCAGCTCCGCTTTGACGTTTGGCTCCGTGCGCATTGATCTTGCGAGGCGTGAAGCGCACGGACCCGACGGCCCGATTCACATGACGCCGCTGGAGTATCGTGTGCTCGAGAGTCTCGCGCGGCAGGCCGGGCTCATCGTGCGCCAGGAGCAGCTCATCCGCGAGGTGTGGGGCCCGGACCGTTTGGATGACACGCGCAGTCTGCGGGTATGCGTGAAAAATGTGCGCAGCAAGTTGGAGCCCGATCCGCGCCGCCCGCGATATCTCCTGACGGAAGTGGGTCTCGGGTATCGCCTGCGCACGGATGAGCAACTGCCCGCCGGCGCATCATGAGCGGAGCGGCGGGCGCGCTGCGCGCCGCGCCTCCTCCATGATCCAGGTGCGAAACGCCACGACCTTCTCCATATCGAGGTAGCTCTCCGGGCACACGAAGTAATAGGCGCTCTTGATTGGGATGATGGTGCGGCTGGCGATCGCAAGCCTGCCGCATTCAATGTCGAGTGCCACGAGACTCCAGCGGGCAAGGGCGAGACCATGGCCCGCTCCGGCGGCACGCACCACGCTCACCGCGTCATCGAAGGTCGCGCCGCGCCGCTCGTCGGCAAAGAAGGCGCTCTCATCCGTGGCGCCGGCCGGCCAGGCGCGCCAGGCTTCGCTCTCCTCATGCAGGAGGCGGTAGCGGCGCAAATCCGCCTGATTACTGACGGGACCGTGCTTTTTGAGAAGCTGCGGCGTGCACACCGGCAGCAGCCAGTCGTCGAGGAGCTTTTCGCAATGCAGTTTCGGCCAGTTGCCGGCGCCGAAGCGGATCGCAACCTGTACGTCCGAGTGTCCGAAATCCACGATCTGATCAGAGGTGTGGATGCGCACTTCAAATTGTGGATGGCGCGCATTGAAGCCCGGCAGCCGCAGCAAGAGCCATTGCTGCAAAAATGATGCGAGCATGCTCACCGTGATGGGTCCGGTACGCTGCTCCAGGCGCGCCTCGTTGATCGCGCGCTCGAGCTCGGCGAGGCCATTGCGCACGCGCGGCAGGAGCTGAGCCCCGGCCGCCGTCAGCTGCGCAAGCCTGCCGCGACGATGAAAGAGCGGCGTTCGCAGGTATTCCTCGAGCGCCCGAAGCTGCATGCTCACCGCGGCCGCGCTCACTCCAAGCGCGTCTGCGGCGTGGCTGAATGACGGATACTCCGCAGCGGCGACGAACACCCGCAAGCTTGCCAGCGGCAGGCGGCGGAAGCCCGGTGCAGGTGTACGTGAGGATTTCTTGGTCGCCCGCTTTGCGATCGGCATTCAAGGCCCCCGGCCCGCGGCATGCTGGCATGGCTTGATCCTTGCCGTCTACATGCCGCGGGTGGGGGGCCTTTTCAGATCGCCGTTCTAGGACTGCGACTGCGCTGCGACGCGCAGCCGGTACTCCGCGTGATGGCGGGCCGTCAGGTTCGCATCATTCACCCGTGCAACCGTCGTCGCGACCGCCCGATCGACGCACTTGTGCTGCAGCGAAGCTTTCGAGCCGTGGGAGCTGTCGAAGGGCTCGCAGACTTCCGCCGCGGCCTGCCCGATTCGCTCGTAAAGCACGGCTGCGTCCGCGGGCCGCGACAGATCAAGATCGCGGTAGCTGACGGATTGAGCGAGGAACTTCTGCGCCCCCACTTCAACTGCGGCAAAGCCGAGGAGATGAATGGCAGCGGTGATTAACCCCAGTACGATGAGTGGCAGTGACTTCGTGTTCATGATCGGCTCCAGATGTTTCCAGTGACGATATGCTGGCAGCTCGTGCGCAGCGGGTGCTGCGTTGTGCTGAAGGTCGATTCAGGAATGCTGAAGTGTGCCGCCGCGCGACTGGACGCTGCCCATGCAACGTCGTACCTTGACGCCATGGCCTCACTCCACGTCAAAGGACTCTCATGAAACTCTTGTCATGCTGCGCGCTCCTCGGCGCGCTTGCAGCCGCTACGGCTTTTGCAGCTCTGCCCGATGGCCACGCCGCCCCGGATTTCACAACCCAGGCGTCGCTCGCTGGCAAGGCATTCACGTTTTCGCTCGCCGCGGCGCTTAAGAAAGGACCGGTGGTGCTGTACTTCTATCCCGCGGCCTTCACGCCGGGGTGCACTGTGGAGGCGCACGACTTCGCCGAGGCGACGGACAAATTCAAAGCGCTGGGCGCCACGGTCATTGGCGTCTCGCACGATTCAATCGATACGCTGAACAAGTTCTCGGTGAGCGAATGCCGCAACAAATTTGCGGTCGCAGCGGACGCGGATCAGAGCATTATGAAGGCCTATGACGCGGTGCTCGCAAGCAAGCCGCAATACGCGAATCGCACGTCCTACGTGATCGCTCCAGACGGCACGATTGCGTACTCATACACGGCAATGGATCCCGGGCAGCACGTTGCGAATACCATGGCGGCCGTGGAAAAGCTTAAGGCCGGGAAATCCTGATTTTCGCGGGATAAAGCAGTCAGCGGTCCGGAGCACTGCGATTGCGCGCTCCGGCCCGCTGCCCGAGGACGCTACCTCTTGTCCCGGTTCTCGCGGACGGAATCCTTTATGCCGCCGACTACGTTCTGAACCTTGCCAGCGACCTCTTCAGCTTGACCTTTGCGTTTAAGCTTTTCGTCGCCCAGCACCTTGCCGGCCGCCTCTTTAGCTTCACCGACCTTCTGCTTGACGGCACCCTTGATGCGATCGTTATCCATTGCAATCTCCTGTTCGCCAACCGGTTATTCGGCTGCTCCGAGACTTGAACGCAAGCCGGCGGGGAACGTTCCGCCCGGTGGAAACAAAGGCCGAGTGCGGTACCATTTTCCGTGCTAGGGTCGCGCCGCGACGGGGGTTTTCCGGCCAAGTCATATGGCCGGGATTGAGGAGATTTTGATGCTGAGCAGCTATTTTCCCTATGGGATCCTGGAGTTGCCGTTCTGGGGCTACGCGCTCGTCGTGTTCGGCCTGATCCAGCTCATGTTTCTTGGCATTACCTTATATCTGCACCGGGAGCAGTCCCACGGGGGCTTGGTGCTGCATCCGCTGCTGCGCCATTTTTTTAGGTTCTGGCTGTGGTTCAGTTCCGGCACGGTCACGCGCGAGTGGGTGGCGGTGCATCGCCGCCACCATGCCTTTGCCGATCAGCCGGGGGACCCGCACAGCCCGGTGGTTTTCGGGCTGAAAAAAGTCGTGCTCGAGGGCTATGAGCTTTACATCGCCGCAGCCCGCGATCCGGAAATTCTCAAGCACTACGGCCGGGGTACGCCCGATGACTGGCTCGAGCGCAAGCTCTACGGGCGCTGGCCCGCTGCCGGAATCATCCTATTCATAGCGGCCGAACTTGTGCTCTTCGGCGTGCCCGGCATCGTGATGGCTGCCATCCACATGGCCGCGCAGCCATTCTTCGCCGCCGGCATAATCAACGGCGTCGGCCACCGCCTGGGCTACCGCAGTTTCGAGATGGCCTCCACCGCCACCAATATCGTGCCGTGGGGGCTGCTGGTCGGCGGCGAGGAACTGCACAATAACCATCATGCATTTCCGCGCTCGGCGTGCTTTGCCGTGCAGCCCTGGGAAATCGACATCGGCTGGCTGTGGATCAGGCTGTTTCGAGCCTTGCGCCTTGCCGAGGTGCGCCGCGTTGCCCCCCACCCACATCTGATCCGCGCGCGCAGCACTTTGGATGCGGATACGGTCCGCGCGCTCTTCATCAACCGCATGCACGTGCTGCGCGATTATGCACGGCGCGTGGTGAAGCCGGTGTGCCGCGAGCTCGCACGGCGCGAGCCCGAGGGCGCTGTGCCGCGCATAGCGTCCATGCTTCTGATCCGCCATCCAGCACTTCTCGCCGACGAGGCGCGCCGGATGTTGAGCGACCTTTTGGCGCGCTACGAGGTGCTGCGCGCCGTCGTCGAGTTTCGTGAGGGTCTGCAGCACGCCTGGAACCTCGCCGCGGCCAATCAAACGAGCGCCGTGCAACAGTTGCGGGAGTGGTGCGTACGTGCCGAGGCGAGTGGTATTCGCTCCCTGCGCGAGTTTGCCCTGAGACTGCGCGACTACTCGGCTACCGCACCGGTTTAGGCGCTATCCTGCCTAGGCCTGCAGAGCCGGGCCTGCTGCGCGTTCAGAATCAGAAACAGGAAGCGTGCAATGCGAATAGGTGTGCCGCGAGAGATCAAGGTCCAAGAATACCGCGTGGGACTCGTACCCGAAGGCGTGCGCGAGCTCACGCAGGCCGGCCACGAGGTGATAATTGAGACCGGCGCCGGTGGCGGAATTGGCGTCTCGGACGCGCACTATGAATCGGTCGGCGCCTCAATTGCGCCGACGGCTGCCGCTGTTTTCGAGCGTGCTGAGCTTATCGTCAAGGTGAAGGAGCCGCAGCCCAATGAATGCGCCATGTTGGGCCCCGGGCAGGTGCTCTTCACGTATCTGCACTTGGCGGCTGATCGAGCGCAGGCCGAAGCGTTGATGCGCTCCGGCGCGACTGCGATCGCTTATGAGACGGTCACGGCGCCGAATGGGTCTTTGCCGCTGCTCACGCCGATGAGTGAGGTCGCCGGGCGCATGTCCATTCAGGTCGGGGCCGCCTGCCTACAGAAAGCGAACGGCGGCTTTGGAGTTCTTCTGGGCGGCGTGCCGGGCGTGCCGCCGGCCAAGGTGGTGATATTGGGCGGCGGCGTGTCGGGAACCCATGCGGCAGAAATGGCTGTTGGCCTGCGCTCGGATGTTACCGTGGTGGACCGCTCCGTCGATCGACTGCGCGAGCTGTCCACCATTTTCGGCTCTGCCTTGCAGACGGCTTATTCGACTACCCAGGCGATCGAGCGTTTGGTGGCCGATGCGGATCTCGTCATTGGCGCGGTGCTGGTCGCCGGCGCGGCGGCTCCGAAGCTCGTGTCGCGCGCGATGATCAAGAAGATGAAGACCGGTGCGGTGGTGGTGGATATCTCGATCGACCAGGGCGGCTGTTTCGAGACCAGCCGGCCGACAACGCATGACCACCCAACCTTCGTCGTCGACGGCGTGATTCACTACTGCGTCGCCAACATGCCAGGCGCCGTCCCGCGCACCTCGACCTATGCACTCACCAACGCCACGCTCCCTTACGTGCGCGCGCTCGCCGATCACGGCTGGCGCGAGGCTCTGCGGCGCGACCCGGGGTTGGCAGGCGGACTTAACGTGGATGCCGGGCACATCACTCATGCCGTCGTCGCGCAGGCGCTGAAAGCCGCCGGCCATTTGCGCGCTTGAGGGCGTGCGCCGGTGCCGCTACGCTATGGCGCGCCGCAGGCACAGCGCCGCACGCCCAGCACTCATTATCCAAGGAACTGCACGATGAAGACTCCCCTCGTACTCGTCTCCTCACTGCTCGCTCTCGGCACGGCGATGGCTGCACCGGTGACCTACCAGATCGATCCTGGGCACACCTTTCCGAGCTTCGAGGCGGATCACTTCAATGGCATGTCGATCTGGCGCGGTAAGATGACGAAGAGCTCCGGCACCATCGTCCTCGACCGGGAGGCGAAGACCGGCACGGTGGACATCACCGTGGATGCTTCATCGATCGATTTTGGCCATCCGAAGCTCAATGAGCACGTCAAGTCCGATGAAGCCGGGATGTTTGACGTCGCGAAATATCCGACGATTACCTTTAAAGGCAAGATCGATAAATTCAACGGCGATGCCCCTGCGGAGGTGAGCGGCCAGCTCACGCTGCACGGCGTAACGAAGCCTCTGGTTTTGACGCTCAATCAGTTCAAGTGCATGCAGAACCCGATGCTGAAGAAAGAGGTTTGTGGTGCGGATGCCTCCGGAACCATTGATCGCAGTCAGTTCGGGATCGATTACGGCGCAAAATACGGCTTCAAGATGGCAGTGAAACTGGAGATCCAGGTCGAAGCCATTCGCGCGAGCTGACCAGAGCGCCTTGCCGGCTGAATTTGCGCCGGACGCGCACGGCTCAGCGTGCGCGCGTACTCTTGTGTAGATCCACCCCGAGCCGCTCACGTGCACGATCGGGAACTTCTTGAAATCATCATCGCCGCCGCGCTCGAGGCCGGTGGCGCGGCGCACGAGATCTTTCGCGGCGATCACCAGCTCGCGCACAAGAAGGACGACTCTCCCGTCACGGCTGCCGACCACGCTGCCGAGGCAATCATCCTGAAGCGCCTCGGCGCGCACCTCGCCCACATTCCCATCGTCGCGGAGGAGGAGGCGGCCGCCGGACGAGTGCCCGTCATCGGATCCACGTTCTTTCTGGTCGATCCGCTTGATGGCACGCGCGAATTCATCGCGCATCGGCCCGAATTCACCGTCAATATCGCGCTGATTCATAATGGCGCGCCGACGCTGGGAGTCGTCTATGCGCCGGCGATGGGGGAACTCTTCGGCGGCGATGTGGCCGGCGGACACGCCTTCCGCGCGGCGGCCGCCGCGGGCAACTCGGCAGGCGCTCGTGTGCCGATCCACGTGCGGCGCGCGCCACCTGGCGGGCTCACGGTGGTCGCGTCGCGCTCGCATCCGAGCCCAGCAATGAGCGAGTACCTCGCGGGCTATGAAGTGGCGGAGACCGTGTCGATCGGCTCGTCGCTTAAATTCTGCCTGGTGGCACACGGTCGGGCGGATCTGTACCCGCGCCTTGGACACACGATGGAATGGGACACCGCGGCGGGGCATGCCGTGCTGCTCGCGGCGGGCGGCGCCGTTATCGCCGCAGACGGTGGGCCGCTGCGTTACGGCAAGCCCGGATTTTCCAATCCACAGTTCGTTGCCGCAGGCTCCGTTGTGCCGCTGCCGCTTGCTTCGTAGCCCGCGCAGCGCTTGCGCCGCTAGGCACCCGGCTCATTCGTCGCGTACACGCAACATTAAACGCGCATTCAACGCGGTCCCAGTGAATGGCTTTGATCAAAAATATTTCGTAACGCATTAATGCGCATGGGTTTAAATTTTTAAGCATAATCTTGATTCCAGAATTCGCATGATTCAAGATATGCTGCATGTAGGGGACAGGGAATGCGTTGAGCGGGCATTCAACGACTTGCTCAGCGCCATTTGAATCGACGTCAAAGAATCGGGGACCAATAATGCGGAACACCCGGTCGGCGCACTGTGCCAGTGCCAAACGAGCGCACGCTCCGCGGGCGCGACACTGTCGCGCGCCAGAATGACAGGCGCGCTCATAGCTGCCGGCGCCCCCACGGCCTCATTCGTATCGAGCGTGCACAACCTCAACTTCAATTTCGGTCGCCGCGCTCCCGCGCGGTAACACCGTCGGCGTCTTCTAAGGGGATGAAGCCATGAACTCTAAGATTTCATATGCGATTGCGGCCATCCTCGGAGGCGGCTCCCTCGCAGCCTCCGCTGCCGACCCGGCCGCCGACTCCAGCGCCCCGGCGTCTGACACCATCGCCGAAATCACCGTGACTGCGCAGCGCCGCACGGAAAACATGCAGGACGTACCGATCTCGATGCAGGCCCTGACCGCGCAGACGCTGCAGCAACTCAATGTCTCGACGTTCGACGACTACATCAAATTCCTGCCGAACGTGACGACCGCGAGCAACGGGCCGGGTCAGAACGAGGTGTACATGCGCGGTTTGAGCGCCGGCTCGCAGCCGAGCCAGGGCAGCGGATCAACGGGCTTATGGCCGAACGTCGCCATCTATCTCGACAATCAATCCGGGCAGCTCCCGAATCGCAATCTCGACATCTACGCGGCTGATCTTAATCGCATTGAGGTTCTCGAAGGTCCGCAGGGAACGCTGTTCGGCGCCGGCGCCGAGGCCGGCGTGATCCGCTACATCACGAACGAGCCGAAACTCGACGTGACCGAGGGGGACGTCAAGGCTGGCTACGGGGTGACCGCGCACGGCGATCCGAACTCGAACCTGGTGGCAGTGTTGAACCTGCCGCTCATCACCGACACCATGGCTGTGCGCGGAGTGATCTACGACGACAGGCGCGGCGGCTACATCAACAATGTGCCGGCGACGTTTACGCGCTCCGACACCGACCGCGGCATCCACTATGCGAACTATCCGGCGGTCGACGGAAAGTGCCCCGACGGCGGGGCGAACTTCGGCTCTTGCGTGCCGCCGGGCGCCCCGAGCATCAATAACGCGAACGTAGTTGCCAACGCCATCAACCCCGTGACCTACGAGGGCGTGCGCGTCGAGGCGCTGTACAAGATCAACGACGACTGGAACGCGCTCATCACGCAGTCCTACCAGGACATGAACTCGCAGGGCGTGTTCTACCAGCAGCCCACCTCCTCGGATGGCACGACGCTAGCGCCCCTCGAGGTCACGCTCTTCAACAACGCCTACGACAAGGACAAGTTCGAGAGCACCGCGTGGACGGTGAACGGCAAGTTCGGCGATTTGAAGGCCGTCTACACCGGCGGCTACCTCGTGCGCAATGTCGATCAGGTCGGGGACTACACGAATTACTCGCGCGGCGTGTATGCCGACTATTACCAGTGCTACGGGCCCGGAACGGGCTACAACACCCACCTGAAGTCGACCTGCTTCTCGCCAAGCGCCACCTGGCACTCGGTGGAGCGCAACACCCACCAGCAACATGAATTTCGCCTGAGCACGCCGGATGAGTGGCGTTTCCGTGCGATCGCCGGCGCGTTCTGGGAGGCCAACACGCTGTATGACGAGACCGGCTGGAACTACAAGACCGTTCCTACGTGTACGTCGAACGCCCCGCCGGGCGATGCGGGCAACAGCGGCTGCTTCGCCAACATCGGCACGTTCCCCGGGACGACCGTCGTCAATCCCGGCGTGCAAGGCGACGGCACTTCCTTTTATCAGGACACCGTGCGTGAAACTAAGCAGACCGCATTCTTCGCCTCGCTCGACTACGACTTGATTCCGAAGGTATTGACGTTGACGGCGGGTACGCGGCACTTCCGCTTCGATAACTCCTCGGCGGGCAGCGTGCTATCAACTTTCGATTGCTTCCAGGGCGGTATGCCGCCCGGTGGCTGCCACAATCCCGCCACGAGCTACAACCTGAACGCAGCGGACCTGCGCGACACCGAGTCCGGATTCAAGAGCCGCGGGAATCTCACCTGGCACGTCACCCCGGACGCCATGCTCTACTACACGTTCTCGCAGGGCTTTCGTCCGGGCGGCTTCAATCAGAACGGCGGATCCGAACACGCCTTCACTCCGGATCTCGTGGCGCAGTACATCATTCCCAAGTCGTACTCCTCCGATAAGTTGACGAACAACGAAATCGGCTGGAAAACTGAATTCTTCGAACATCGCCTGGAATGGAACGGAGCCGTGTACCGGGAGAACTGGGACGACGTGCAGGTCGCTTTCTTTGATCCCGGAGTGGTCGGCAATATTTTCTTCAACACCAACGGTCAGAACTTCCTCGTGAAGGGTCTTGAGTCCTCGCTCGTGGCCCGGCCCTTGACCGGCCTTACGCTGCAGGGTTCGGCATCCTGGAACCAGAGCCGGCAGACGAATTCGCCGATCCTGCTCGACAACAACCCGGCCAGCGCGAATTACGGCAAACCCATTACCTTTGCCTGCAACGCCTATGGTCTCAATTGCGTGACGGTCACGAGCCCGTTCGGCCCGGAGGGTGCCCCGAGCGCCGATGCGCCGCCGCTGCAGTTCAGCATGCGTGCCCGCTACGAGTGGGTCATGGGTAGCTACCTTCCCTTCGTGCAAGTGGGCGTGACCCACAGCGGTCACTCATTCACGCAGGCGGGTTCGAATCCGCCGCTCGCGCTATCCGGCCCCATCACTACAGGCAGGTTGCGCTTCGAGAACCCGGCCTACTCGACCTGCGATGCGTCACTGGGTGTGGCGAAGGATGCCTGGACGCTGAACCTTTACGGAGAGAACCTCGCCAATTCGAACGCCAGCACCTTCGTCAGCACCGATCAGTTCATCGTCGCCGAGACGCCGCTGCGGCCGCGGGTCCTCGGGCTCTCGTTTGGCTATAAATTTTGAGCACGCAAATCCGTCCGCCAGCGCTGCGCGCTAAAGGCTAGGCGCAGCGAACTATCCGCGGTCGCGCCGCCACCGCGAGATCGCTCAGCCGGGAGCGCGCGGGCGCGCGCTCCCGGCAGCGCCCGCCTCGAGCGGCAGACGCGTGGTGAACTTCTTGGTTCGCAGCACGAAGCTCGTATTCACCGAGCGCACGGCCTTGGTCTGCAGCACGTGCGTGCTCAGAAAGTGCTCATACGCCTCCATGCTGCCCGCGACGATGCGCAGCAGGTAATCGTTCGGTCCGCTCATCGAGTGGCACTCGAGTACTTCGGGACGATGGGCGATCAGCTGATCAAACTGGCGCACGCTCTCGGGGTGATGGTTTTCCAGCGTCACCTGCGCATAGGCGAGGATGGGCAGACCGATGGCGGAAGGGTTGAGGAGTGTCGCATAGCTTGCGATGAACCCATCCTTCTCCAGGCGGCGCAAGCGCCGCCAGCACGGCGCGTTCGACAGTCCCACGCGCTTCGCCAGATCCTGGTTCGAGATGCGCGCATCCGCCTGCAGTTCATCGAGAATCCGCCGGTCCACGCGATCAAGTGTCTTGGGCAATGGCCGCCTCGCTGCGCAAGGATATTGCTAGATTTGGCCTAAATGCAGCAATAAAGGCAAGATAATTTCCCTAAATGGCGCATAGGATTGAGCGTCGTCTTGGTGGGAAGCTCTAATGCAGACCGACTGGGCGCGCGTCGCCTGGCTCGTGCAGGCGTCGCGCGCGCTCGATACGATCGAGGAAGGCCAGCTCCTGCCGGAGCGCAAGATCCTGTATCAGTTCTGTGCCCGCGGCCACGAGCTGGGTCAATCGCTGCTCGGGCTTCAATTGACGGATCGCCATGACGGCGTCGGCGCCTACTATCGCTCGCGACCGCTCATGCTGGCGCTCGGCTTTGATCTGCAGGAGGCCGCGGCCGGACCGCTGGCGCGCGAGCGCTCATCTAGCGGCGGCCGCGATATCGGCGTCGTTTTCAACATGCCCAGCCGTGGTGGCGCAACCGTGCTGCCCGGATGCGGCGGCGTTGGCACGCAGTACACTCCTGCCGTCGGCTGGGCTCAGGCCATCCGCTATCGCCGCGATGTGCTGCACGATGACGCCTACGCCCGCAGCATCGCCGTTGCACACGGCGGGGATGCGTCGACGGCAACCAACGGCTTCTGGTCGGCGCTCACGATCGCAACGACGCTGCGCCTGCCGATACTGTTCTACATTGAGGACAACGGATTTGGCATCTCCGTCCCGACGGAACTGCAGACCCCGGGCGGCAATATCGCAGCCAACCTGCGCTCGTTCGCGAATCTCGCCGTGCTCGACGGTGACGGTACGAACCCTGCCGAAGCGGCCGAGCTCACCGCGCGCGCGGTGACGGCGGTGCGCGCGGGGGAGGGGCCGATATTGCTGCGGCTTACGGCGCCGCGCCTGTCGGGGCATTCGGGACAGGACACTCAGGCCTATAAGTCGCCGGAGCTTCTCGCGCGCGAGCGCGCGCGCGACCCGCTCGAGCGCCTGCGCCGCTTTGCGGTTCCGGCGCTCATGTTCGAGGAAGAATGGCTGCACATCGGGCGCACCGCGCGCGCAGCGGTCGAGGCTGCGGTGGCGGCCGCACTCGCACAGAGCGCGCCGGCGCCTGAATCGCTCACGCGCCATGTATTCTGCGAGTTCGATGCGGACGGCGCGTGCGAGCTGCAGCAGCAGGGCGGCGTTGCGCCCGAAGGAGTCAGGTTTCCCGCAACCGTAACGCAGGCGGCGCCCGAGCCTGCGCGCATCAACATGCTGACGGCCATCCGCCGCACACTCGATGCCGAGCTCGCCACCAATCCCCGCCTGCTCGTATTTGGCGAGGACGTCGGGCCCAAAGGCGGCGTGCACGGCGCAACGCTCGGTCTGCAGGATAAATACGGCCGCGAGCGAGTGTTTGACACCAGCCTCTCCGAGGAGGGCATCATCGGGCGCGCGGTGGGCATGGCGCTCGCGGGGCTCGTGCCGGTCGCCGAGATTCAGTTTCGCAAATACGCGGAACCCGCGGCCGAGCAGTTGAACGACTGCGGTACGCTGCGCTGGCGCACCAACAACCGCTTCGCGGCACCCGTGGTGGTGCGCATTCCGGGCGGATTCTTCAAATGCGGCGATCCCTGGCACAGCCAGACCAATGAAGTGGCCTGGGTGCACGGTATCGGCTGGCAGGTGGCGGTGCCTGCCAACGGCGAGGACGCCGTGGGATTGCTGCGCTCGGCCATGCGCGGCAATGATCCGACCATTTTCTTTGAGCACCGCGCCATGCTCGACGGCGCATCAGCACGCCGGCCGTACCCGGGTGACTCATTCGTGCTGCCCTTCGGTAAGGCACGCCTGGTGCGCGCCGGAGCGCAGATGAGCGTCATCACCTGGGGAGCCATGGTCGAGCGCTGCGAGCTTGCCGTCGGCTCATCGGGGGTCGATGCCGAGGTCCTGGACCTGCGCACGCTCTCCCCCTGGGACCGCGCGGCGACGCTCGCCTCGGTCAAGAAAACGCGCCGCTGCCTCATCGTGCACGAGGACAACCTCACCGCTGGTTTCGGCGCGGAGATTGCCGCGACGCTGGTCCAGGAGGCATTCTTCGATCTGGATGCCCCCATTGAACGCCTCGCCATGCCGGATATCCCAAGTCCTCACAGCCCGGTCTTGCTGGAAGCGGCGCTGCCGAACGTGCGCGGCATCGCAGCTGCCATGCAGCGCATCGCGCAGGCATGAGCGCCTTATTTGAAGTGCGCGCTCCCTCCGACGAGAGCGAGGGCACGCGCTCGCAGCTCCTGCGCTGGGTGAAGGCGCTCGGTGAGCGCGTCATGGCGAACGAACCCCTGGTCGAGCTCGAAACCGACAAGGTCACCGTGGAAATTCCCGCACCGGCAAGCGGTGTCCTGGTGCAGATCCTGAAGAGCGCCGGCGAGGAGGTCGCGGCCGGGGACCTTCTGGCACAGATCGAGCTCGACGAGGCATCTGCCGCCGCGCCGCAAGCGCAGGCACCGCAGCGAGCGCCCGCAGCGGCCGGTACAGCCGCTGCAGGTGCTTCCGTCCCTGGCGGTGCGCGCGATCAGCTAAGCCCGGCCGTACGACGCCTGATGTCCGAACACGGGCTCACGCCCGAGGCGGTTCACGGATCGGGCCAGGCGGGGCGGATTACGGCGGAGGATGTCTTGCAGGCCGCTCATGCCCGGCAACGCGCGGCGGCCCCTGCCGCCGAAGCAAAAGCGGATGCACTGCCGTCGAGGCGCGTGCCGCATTCGCACATGCGTAAGCTCATCGCCGAGCACATGGTGCAGAGCCTGCTGCGCACGGCGCCGCATGTGACGAGCGTCTTTGAGGTCGACATGAGCGCGGTCAACGCCCATCGCAGCAAGCACCGCGCGGAGTTTGAGGAGCGCGGCGCCGCGCTCACCTTGAGCGCCTATTTCGTCGCGGCGATCGTCGATGCCATACGCGTCGTGCCGGAGGCGAACAGCCGCTGGAGCGAGGACGCGCTTGAGATCTACGAGACCATCAACATCGGCGTGGCGGCAGCGATCGAGGGCGGCGGCCTCATTGTTCCGGTGCTGCGAGGAGTGGAGTCGCGCGATCTTTTTGACATTGCACGCGGCCTCAATGATCTCGTCGCGCGCGCGCGCGCGCGCGAGCTGTCGCCGGCCGACCTGCGCGGCGGCACGTTCACGCTTTCGAATCACGGTACGAGCGGCAGTCTCCTAGCGGCGCCCATAGTCATCCATCAGCCGCAAGCGGCCATTCTCGGCGTCGGCAAGCTGGAAAAGCGCACTGCGGTGATCGAGGAGGCGGGAGTTGAGCGCATCGTCGTGCGCCCGAAATGCTACGTGACGCTCACCATCGATCACCGTGTGCTCGATGGCCAGGACGCCAATCGCTTCCTGCAGACGTTCGTTGCGCGCCTGGAGTCCTGGCCGCTTTTTTAGAACGCGTGGCTGCGCATCGAGACGGCTTTGACAAGCACCCACACGGCAGATCCCGGGTGCAGGCCGAGCGACTCGAGCGCATCGCGCGTGACCCGCGCGAGCACACTCGCGCCGCCGATGTCCACACTCACCAGCTGCGCCTCGCTGTCATCTTCGCGGATGTCGCGCACCACGCCGGCAAGAGAATTACGCACGCTCAGCCCGTGCGCCGGGTGGGTTGCGAGGATGAGATCGCTCGCGAACAGCTGCACGCGCGCACGCGCGCCGACGCGGGCGTTTTTCGCGGTGACGAGCAGCGTGCTGCTGCCAAAATTAAGGCGTGCGAGGCCGCGGGCCGCATCCGCTTCGCTGATCACGCCCTCGAGCACCGCGCCGACGGCATCTGGCCCGACGATGGCTGCGAGCTCGGGGCGCAAACTGATCTCGTGAATGCCGCCCGCGGCCACCACCCGACCGCCCTCGAGCAGCACCACGTGATCGGCAAGACGGAGGACCTCCTCGAACTGATGGCTGACGTAGACCATCGGAATGGCGAGCCGGTCGCGCAGCGCCTCAAGGTACGGCAGCACCTCGGCGCGGCGCGCCGCATCCAGCGCGGCGAGCGGCTCATCCAAAAGCAGGAGCCGCGGCTGTGACAACAGCGCGCGTCCCAATGCCACACGCTGCCGCTCACCCCCCGACAAGGTATAGGGCCGGCGGGCGAGGAGCGGCGCGAGGCCCAGGAGTTCCGTGACTTCATCGAAGCCGATGATGTGCGGCGCCGCGGGAGCGCGCTTCTGCCCGTAACGCAGGTTGCCGCGCACGCTAAGATGCGGGAAGAGGCGCGCGTCCTGAAACACGTAGCCGATACGGCGCCGCTCGGCGGGCAGAGAATACGCGGCCGCGGTGTCAAAGAGTACGAGGTTCTCGAGTCGCAGGCTCCCCGCGTCAGGCTCGAGCAGGCCGGCCAGTATCTCAACCACGCTCGTCTTGCCCGAGCCCGAGCGGCCAAAGAGCGCGACAATTCCCGGCGTCGGCGCTTGGAATGCGACATCGAGTTCGAAGGCGCCGCGGCGCTTGGCGACGCTGACGGCGAGCATCAGCGCCCGAGCCAGCGGCGTACGCGCCGCGCAAGCCACTCGGCGATCAAGAGACCTGCGAGACCCAGTGTGAAGGAGATGATCGCCAAACGTACTGCGAGCGCATCACCCGCGGGCGACTGGATCGCGGTATACAGCGCCAGCGACAAAGTACGCGTGCGCCCGGGAATATTGGCAACGAAGGTGATGACGGCTCCGAATTCTCCCAATCCCGCGGCAAACGCCATGACGGCTCCGGCGAGAATCCCCGGCAGCATCAGCGGCAACGTGATGCTCACGAAACGATCGAGCGCGCCCGCTCCCAGGGTGCGTGCCGCGGCCTCGAGCCCCCGATCCACATTGTCGAGGGAGATGCGTATCGCGCGCACCATGAGTGGAAAAGTCATGACGGCGGTTGCGAGCGCGGCGCCGTCGGTGCTGAAGGCGAGCTCCACTGCGAAATGCTCATAAAGCCAGTGGCCGAGGGGTCCGCGGGTGCCGAACAGCACGAGGAGCACGTAGCCTACGGCCACCGGCGGCAGCACGAGCGGCAGGTGCACGAAGGCATCGAAGAGCACGCGGCCATGGAAGCGCGCGCGCGCAAGCAGCCAGGCGACCAGGATCGCCGCCGGCAGACTGCAGACCACGCTGCGCGTGGCAACCTCCAAACTCAAGCGCAGGGCGTCAAGTTCGGCGGTGCCAAAGAGCTCGGGCATGAGTGGACGACCTTCACCGCGGGACAACGGGCGCGGCCTGCGTGGCGATGCTCAGGGCAGCGCCGCGGTCAGGTCAAGCGCTGCCGGCGTGCGAGCCTCGCCACGGCGAAGAACCAGTCGATTCGCCCGCAATCACCATCCGGCACGTGCCGACGAACTCGCCTGCGCGGCGGCCTTCTCCTCCACCACGCCCAGGCGCCTTTGCAGCAGCGGGCTCGTCGTCGTGTACTGCAGATGCACCTTTTCGGCGGGGCGCAGGAACTCACGCACGGCGAACGCCGCGAGCGCCGCCTCGTGGAATCCGCACAGGATGAGTTTCTTCTTGCCGGGGTAGTCGTTGATGTCGCCGACCGCAAAGATGCCGGGGATGCTCGTCTGGAAGCGCGCCGCATCAACTATGATGGTTCGCTTGTTGAGGTCGAGCCCCCAGTGGGCGATGGGCCCCAGCTTCGGATGCAGTCCCCAGAATACGAGGAGATGCTCGAGCGCCACGGCGCGCGTCACTCCATCCGGCGTCCGCACGCGCACACCTCGCAATGCGCCGTCGGTCTGGATGATGGAGTGCACCTGCCCCTCGAGCACGTCGAGCCGGCCCGCATCACGCAGGGCAAAGAGGCGCTGCACGGATGCAGGAGCTGCCCGATATTCGCTCCTGCGGTGCACGACAACGATGCTGCGCGCCGTGTCGGTCAAGGCGAGCGCCCAGTCGAGCGCCGAATCGCCACCGCCCAGGATGACAAGATCGCGTTCGCGGAACAGCTCCTGATCCTTCACCCGGTAGTGAATATGGCCGCCCTCGTAGGGCTCGACGCCGTCCAATGCAAGGCGGCGCGATTGAAAGGCGCCGACGCCGGCGGCAATGATGATGCTGCCGGCGTCGAAGCGCGCGCCGCGGCTCGTCTCGACATCAAAGCGGCCGTCGGCACGCGGCTCGACGCTTCTGACCTCCTGGCTCAAATGCAAGCCCGGGGCGAACGGGCGGATCTGTTCGGCGAGGCGCTCGATGAGCTCGCGTGCCGTGCACACCGGCGTCGCCGGAATGTCATAAATCGGCTTGTCCGGATAGAGCTCGCTGCATTGGCCGCCGATCTGGGGCAGCGAATCGATGACTTCGGCGCGCAGCCCGAGAAGTCCGAGTTCAAACACCTGAAAAAGCCCGACGGGACCCGCGCCGACGATCACGGCGTCCGTGACGGTGGCAAGCTTGGCGCGCTCAGCTGACAAGGACGCTCTCGAGTGCAAGCGGCGCGTGGCGCGGCTCCGGTGCGGATGCGGCCAGGCCCTTCTGCTGCAGCCAATCGCGGTTGAACAGCCGCGCTTGATAGTTCGCACCGCCGTCGCAGAGCACCGTGACGACGGTATGTCCGGGGCCGAGCTCGCGCGCCACGCGCACCGCTGCCGCGACGTTGATGCCGCTCGTGCTGCCGAGGAACAGACCCTCTTCGTTCAATAACCGATACACGAAGCGCACGGTCTCCGCATCCTCCACGTGGACGGCATCGTCAATGCGCGCGAGCGCCAGATTTGCCGTGACGCGCGCAATCCCGATGCCTTCGGTGATCGAGCCCGTGCCGGTGGCCTTCAATGCGCCGTGGCGCACGTATTCATAAAGACTGCTGCCCGGCGGATCCGCCAGCACACAGCGGATCTCGCGGCGCCGCGAGTGCAAGTATTCCGACACGCCGGAAAAGGTGCCCCCGGTGCCGCTCGCCGCCACGAACGCATCCACGCGCCCACCCGACTGCTCCCAGATCTCAGGCCCGGTGGTGGAAAGATGGGTCTCGCGATTCGCGAGGTTGTCGAATTGATTCGACCAGATCGCGCCCGGCAGTGAGGCGGCAAGGCGTGAGGCCACCTTCTGATACTGATTGGGATTGCTGTAGGGCACGGTCGGAACGCGGTGCACCTCCGCGCCGAGCATGGCCAGGAGTTCGTATTTTGCGGGCGACTGGTTGTCCGGCATGACGATGATGCATCGATAGCCGCGCTCGTTGCACACGTGCGCAAGGCCGATGCCGGTGTTGCCGGCGGTGCCCTCCACCACAGTGCCGCCTGCTTCGAGTTCGCCGCGCTTCTCGGCCGCGCTCACGATAGCGAGCGCCGCGCGATCCTTGACCGAGCCGCCGGGATTCATGAACTCGGCCTTGCCGAGGATCTCGCAGCCGGTCTCCTCGCTCATCGCGCGCATACGCAGGAGCGGCGTCCCGCCGACCGCTCCGGAAAAACCCTTGCGGACCCCTGGGCCGCACGCCTGCATCAAGCGGGGACTTCCTGCAATGTCGTTTTGGCGAGCTCTTGCGGCGCGGCAGCGCGCTGCCGCGCGCGTGCGAAGGCGGCGACCTTGCCCACGATGAGCAGCGCGGGCGCGGCAATCGCGGCGGCCGTGGCCAATGCCTCGAGGGTTGCAAGCGTACCCGTCACCACGCGCTCGCCTGGCAGCGTCGCCCGTTCGATGATCGCGGCGGGATGATCCGTGGCGGCACCGGCAGCACGCAATCGCGCGATGATGCGCGCCAGGTGTGCGACGCCCATATAGAAGACCACGGTGTGATTGGGCCGTGCGAGCGAATCCCAGTCGAGCGACTCGTCATCGAGCGCGTGCCCGGCTGCGAACGTCACGCTGTGCGCAAGCCGGCGATGCGTGAGCGGAACCCCGGCGCTCGCCGCGGCACCGAGTGCTGCGGTGATGCCCGGCACGATGACATAGGCGATGCCGTGCGCGGCGAGCACTTCGATCTCCTCCCCGCCGCGGCCAAATATGAAGGGATCGCCGCCCTTTAATCGGGCGACCCGCAGACCGGCGCGCGCGTAATGCAGCATGAGCTCGTGAATGCGCGCCTGGGCATTGTCGGGGTCACCGGCCTCCTTGCCCACAAATATGCGCTGCGCATCGCGACGCGCGAGCGCCAGCACGGCATCCGACACCAGGCGGTCGTAGAGGACGACATCGGCCTGCTGCAAGAGCTGCAGCGCTCGCAGTGTGAGCAGATCCGGATCACCGGGACCTGCGCCGATCAGATAGACCTCGCCTACCGGGGCGCGGCTGCCGGAGCCCGAGAGCTCCGCTGCAAAGGCCTCGTGCGCGCGCGTCTCGTTGCCGGCGAGCACCTGCGAGCCCACCGCGCCGCCAATGATGCGCTCCCAGAACGGCCGGCGGCCGCTTGGCGCGAGGGCGAGCTTCACGGCCGCGCGCCGTTCACCCATGAAGCGCGCCAGCGCCCCGAGCTTCGCCGGCAGCAGCGCCTCGATCTGGGCGCGCACCCGCCGCACCAGGACCGGCGAGCGTCCGCCCGAGCCTACCGCCACGATGACGGGCGAGCGGTCAATGATCGCGGGGAAGATGAAGCTCGAGAGCTCCGGAGTGTCGACGACGTTGACCGGCACGCGCGCGGCGCGCGCGGCCCGCGCCACCGCCGCATTGACCTCGCCCGCGTCCGTCGCGGCGATGGCGAGCGCCGCGTGGCGCAGGCAGTCGGGCGCGAAATTCGCGGCGATGTGCTCAACGGCGCCGCGCGCGACGAGCTCAGCAAGTTCCGCAGCGAGGGCAGGGGCGATGACCGTGACGCGTGCATGCGCGGCAAGCAGCCATTCGACCTTGCGCAGAGCGACCTGGCCGCCGCCGACGACGATTGCCGGGGCGTCCTGCACCCGGATGAATATAGGCAGATAATCCATACGAACCTCGAGGGGATCTCTCAGACGGCCGCAACCGCGGCATGCCGCACGCGCGGATGCAGCCCGCACTCGCGCGACGCGGACTCCTCCCACCACCAGCGGCCCGCACGCGGCTCTTCGCCCGGCTTGATCGCGCGCGTGCACGGCGCGCAGCCGATGCTTGGATACTGCCGGTCGTGCAACGCGTTATAGGGAAGCCGGCGGGCGCGGATGTACTGCCAGATCTGCTCTTGAGTCCACTCGAGGAGCGGGCTCAATTTGTAGAGCCCGTATTGAGCATCCCACTCTTCGGTCAGGCCCTGCGCGCGTGTGGCGGAGTGTTCGCGGCGTACGCCCGTGACCCACGCGCTGAAGCCGGCAATCGCGCGCTTGAAGGGCTCGACCTTGCGTACGTCGCAGCAGGATAAGCGCGCCGCAACGTTCTTCTGAAAACCATTCACCCCGTGTGCGGCGGTGAGGCGCTGCAGCGCCTGCCCATCCGGGTACACCAGCCGAATGCGCGGCCCATAACGCTCCTCGAGACGCCCGAGGAGCTCATGGGTCTGCTCGGGCAGACGTCCGGTGTCGATGCTGAAGATTTCGATCTCGGGCAGATGTGAGGCGATGATATCGGTGAGCACCATGGCCTCGGACCCCAGGCTATTGGCGTAAATCACGCGCCCGTGAGTGCGCACCGCCGCGGCGAGAAACTCGCGAACGCGCGCAGCCCGGTTCTCCAGTTCCAAAGTGGTTACATCGCCCATGGCATGGAAATATAGCCATCCGCACTTATTCCCGGAACGAAGCATTGCTTCTGAGAGGGTATGCGCCGGTTATAGACCGGTTACAAAATCTTTTTGGCTTTGCGTTAGGCTGCGCTGTGCCGGAAGGCACATCACACTGGGGTTGAGGGCTCGATGAAATTGCACCAATTACGCTACCTTGCGGCGATCGCGCAGAGCGGACTGAACATCACGGCCGCCGCTCAGAAGCTGCATACCTCGCAGCCGGGCGTGAGCAAGCAGATCAAGCTTCTTGAGGATGAGCTCGGCTTTCAGATCTTCGTGCGCGAGGGCCGCAATCTGACGCGCATCACCGCGGCAGGGCAGCAGGTCATCGACCGCGCGCTGCGGATCCTGCAGGAAGCGCAGAGCATCCGCGATCTGTCAACGGAACTGCGCGATGAGGGCCGTGGCAGCCTCTCGATCGGCACCACCCACACCCAGGCGCGCTACGTGCTCCCGGACGTCATTCGCGAATTCCGCGGCAACTACCCGCACGTGCGCCTGAACCTGCATCAGGGCACATCCGAGCAGATCGCCGAAATGGTGGCGCAGGATCGCATCGACTGCGCGATTGCCACCGGCTCGGAGCAGCTTTTCACGGATCTTACGATCATGCCCTGCTACCGCTGGCAGCGCACCGTCATTGTGCCGCGGTCGCATCCGCTCGCTGCCGCCGGCCGCCTGACCCTGCGCGCACTCGCGAATTACCCGTTGGTAACCTATACCTTCAGCTTTGCCGGCCCGTCCTCCCTGCATGAGGCGTTCGCCAAGAGCGGCCTTACGCCCAATGTCGCGATCACGGCGCGCGATGCGGATGTCATCAAGACCTACGTGCGCCTGGGTTTGGGTGTGGGGATCGTCGCGAGCATGGCGCTGGTGGCTTCCGAGGATGCAGATCTCGTGGCGCTCGACGCCGCGCATCTCTTCAACCCGCACACCACGTGGATCGGATTCCGGCGCGGTACGCTCTTGCGCAAATACATGTATGAATTTGCGCAGCTCCTCGCGCCGCACTTGGAGCGGCGCCTCATTGAGCGCGCCCATCGGCTCGATTCTGCGCCCGAGGTGGCGCAGCTCTTTACCGACGTCGAGCTGCCGCAGCGTTAGGCAGCTTCAGGCGGAATAGCGCCGCTGCAGAGTCAATGAGCCCGGCGCGCCGGACTGATAGGCGACCGTGTACCGGCTATACGCGTCGACGCACGCCGCCAGATCCTCGCCGGGCGCAACCTCGAAGGCATCAAAGCCGCAGCGCGCGAGCGCGAAGATGAGATCGCGCTTGACCGCTGCGCCCACGGCGCGCAGCTCGCCCGTGAAACCGAAGCGGCCGCGCAGGAGCCGGCCCTGCGTGTAGCCGCGTCCCTCGGTGGGTGAGGGAAATTCGACCGCAACGAGTGCGAGGCGCGGAAGGTCGGCCGCAAGATCCTCGACCTTGTCGGCGGGCCCGATGCGAATGCCCAGGCGCGCCGGGTGCTCCGACCACGCCTGCGGGTGGGCGCGCAGCTCGGCAAGAGGAACGATCAGCCCGCGCGCGTCGGCCGCCGCGACGGCTTCTTCCCCGAGGTGCCGCCAGTCATCAGCGATGAATTCACGCCGCCTGAGCACGCGACGCATAGACACGCTCCTTGAAGGGCGCCATACCGATGCGGCGATAGGTATCGATGAGGCGCTCGCCTTCGGCGCGCCGTTCGCGGTAGACCTCGACGATGCGATCGATGGTTTCCGGGACGGCATCCTGCCGTACCGAGGGACCGATGACCTCTCCCAGGGCGGTAAAGCCGTTGACCGAGCCGCCGAGGGTGATCTGATACCACTCCTCGCCGTGCTTCTCCACGCCCAGAATGCCGATGTGTCCCACGTGGTGATGGCCGCAGGCGTTCATGCACCCGGACATCTTGATTTCGATTTCCCCCAGGTCGTAGAGATAATCGAGATCATCAAAGCGCTGCTGGATGTCGCGCGCCACGCTGATCGTGCCGGCATTCGCGAGGCTGCAGAAATCAAGGCCGGGGCAGGCAATCATGTCGGTCAACATGCCGATGTTGGCGGTCGCAAGCTCCTGGCGGGACAGCGCGAGCCACGTCGCATACAGATCCTGCTGGCGCACGTCCGCAAGCAACAGGTTTTGATCGTGCGCCACGCGAATCAGGCCAAAGCTCACCTCTTCGGCAAGCGTTGCAAGCGCCGCCATCTGCGCCGAGGTCATGTCGCCGGGCGGCCGCCCGTGCGCCTTCAAGGATACGAACACCGCGCGATAGCCCGGCACACCGTGCGGCCGGGTGTTGTAGCGGTACCAGGCGCGAAACTCGGCCTCGCGGTTGACCGTGACGTCGATGTTGGCAAGGCACGCGTAGGCTGGCGGCTTGAAGCAGGCGCGCACCCGCTCAATTTCGGCCTGCGGCAGGTGCGGCGCGTCCGCACGCGCGCGCTCCCATTCCGCCTCCACTTCAGCGCGAAACTGCTGCACCCCGAGTGTCTTGACCAGTACCTTGATGCGCGCCTTGTTGATGTTGTCGCGGCGGCCGTAGCGGTTGTAGACCCGCAGAATCGCCTCAAGGTAGGCGAGCAGATCTGGAAGCGGTAGAAACTCGCGGATGACCTGTCCGATGGCCGGCGCGCGCCCGAGGCCGCCGCCCACCAGCACTTCGAAGCCAATTTCACCCTGCGCATTGCGCCGCATGTGCAGCCCCACGTCGTGCACCTCGGAGGCGGCGCGGTCGGCAGGCGAGCCCGTGACGGCTATCTTGAACTTGCGCGGCAGGTAGGTGAATTCCGGATGCACGGTCGCCCATTGACGGATGATCTCGCAATAGGGGCGCGGATCGTCGAGTTCATCGGGGGCGACGCCAGCCAGATGATCCGCGGTCACATTGCGCACGCAGTTGCCGCTCGTCTGAATGGCGTGCATCTGCACCGTAGCAAGCTCTGCGAGGATGTCCGGAACGCTGGCAAGCGCCGGCCAGTTCAACTGCAGATTCTGCCGGGTGGTGAAGTGGCCATAGCCACGATCGTAGCGCTGCGCGATGTCGCCGAGCTTGCGCAGCTGCGCCGCGCTCAAGAGCCCATAGGGGATGGCGATGCGCAGCATGGGCGCATGGCGCTGGATGTACAGGCCGTTGCGCAGCCGCAGCGGCCGGAACTCCTCCTCCGAGAGCTCGCCGGCAAGAAAACGCCGCGTCTGATCGCGGAACTCGGCAACACGCTCGGCGACCAGGGTTTCATCGATGTCGTCGTAGCGGTACATGACCTCGGAATATAAGGGCGCCCCGGCGCTCGCCGTAAATACCCGTTGGTTTGGGGGACCGACCCCGGCGGTTATGAGCCGGATGCCGCTGCGCGGGCGCTGCTAGACTAGGCCCACCGGGGAGCGATGCTGGGCATGTCGGGACTATATTTCGAGGAATTCGAGGTCGGCCAGAGATTCGAGCACGCCGTGCGGCGTACCGTCACCGAGACCGACAACCTCCTGTTCAGCGCGCTCACCATGAACCCGGCCGCGCTGCACCTGGATGCCGAGTATGCTAAGGCCACGGAGTTCGGCGAACGCATCGTCAACAGCGTGTTTACCCTCGGCCTGCTCGTGGGCCTGTCGGTGTATGACACGACCTACGGCACGACCCTGGGCAATCTCGGCTGGGAGGAGGTCAAGTTCCCGCGGCCGGTGCGTGTGGGCGACACCTTGCGCGCCGAAACCCTGGTGCTCGCCAAGCGCGAGAGCCGCTCCCGGGCGGACTCCGGGATCGTCACCTTCGAGCAGCGCGCCTTTAATCAGCGCGGCGAGGAGGTTGCATCCTGCCGCCGCGCGGCGCTCATGCTGAAGAAGCCGGCATGAGCTCCGTTGCCTCCGTGAGGTCCTGGCTCTTTGTCCCGGGAGACAGCGCAAGGAAGCAGGACAAGGCGGCGGCGAGCGCCGCGGACGCCCTGATCCTCGATCTTGAGGATTCGGTCACGGTCGAGCTACTGCCGCAGGCGCGCGAGCGTGTGCGCGAGTTTCTCGTCTTGCATCGCCAGCGTGCCGCTCAGCAGCTGTGGGTGCGCGTCAACGCGCTCTCAAGCGGCAAGCTGTCCGCCGATCTTGCGGCCGTGATGGCGGGCGCTCCGGATGGCATTGTGCTGCCCAAAGTGTCGTCGGCGCGCGAGGCGCTCGAGGTCGCGCGGCTCCTCGCGCTCCTCGAGAGCGAGCACAACCGACCCGCTGGTGCGACGCAGCTCTTGATCATTGCGACGGAGACCGCGCAGTCGCTGTTTGCGTTGCGCGACTATGCGAGTACGGCGAATGCACGCATCGCCGGCTTGACCTGGGGCGCAGAAGATCTGTCCGCCGCACTGGGTGCGGCCGCACGCACTCCCGATGGCGCGCTGACCTTTACCTTTGAGCTCGTGCGCTCGATGTGCCTGCTCGCGGCCGGCGCGGCCGGGATCCCGGCATTCGACGGGGTGTGCATCGATTTGCGCAGTGACGAGGCGCTCATCCGCGAGGCGACCCGCGCCTGCCGTGACGGCTTCATGGGCAAGCTTGCCATCCACCCCGCGCAGGTCGGGCCGATCAATGCCGCCTTTAGCCCCCGCCCTGAGGACATCGCGCGCGCGCAGGCGGTCATCGCCGCGTTTGCCGCGGCGCCCGATGCTGGAGTGCTGAGTCTTGATGGCCAGATGCTCGACCGGCCGCATCTCATCCGGGCGCAGCGCATCCTTGAACGCGCGGCGCATGCGCACGGTGCGCCGTGAAGCTCAGAATGAAGGGCGATTCGCTGCGCCTGCGCCTGACACGCGGGGAAGTACAGGAGCTTGCGCGAACCGGCCGCGTCGAGGAGCGTGTGCATATCGGCGCGCGCGGCGTGCTCGTTTACCGCCTGCAGCGCGCGCCGGGCGCAGCCGCACTCGGCGCGAGGTTCGATGACGGCGTGATTGAGATCCAGGTGCCCGAAGCGCGCGCGCGCGAGTGGTGCGACAGCGAACTTGTGACGCTGGACGCCGTGCAGCCTCAGGCTGTGGGCGATCTGCGCATCATCGTCGAGAAGGACTTTGCCTGCCTTGCGCCGCGCAGTGACGAGGACGAATCCGACAACTTTGCGCATCCCAAAGACAGGAGTCCGAAAGCTTGATCGAATTTGATTTCCAGCTGGGAGAGAGCGTCGACCTGCTGCGCAAGACGGTGCGCGAGTTTTCATCCGAGCTCATCGCCCCGCGCGCCGCCGAGATCGACGCCTCGAATGTCTTTCCGCGCGACCTGTGGCCGGAGCTGGGTGCGCTCGGCCTCCTCGGCATCACCGTCGAGCCGGAATTCGGCGGCAGCGGCTTAGGGTATTTGGAGCACGTCGTCGCGATGGAGGAGATCAGCCGAGCGAGTGCGTCGGTCGGACTCTCGTACGGCGCGCACTCGAATCTGTGCGTAAACCAGCTGCGCCGCTGGGGTACGGCGGAGCAGAAGCGCCGCTACCTGCCGCCCCTCCTGAGCGGCGAGCACGTCGGGGCGCTCGCCATGAGCGAGCCGGAGGCCGGCTCGGACGTCGTTGGCATGCGCCTCGCCGCATCGTTGTGCGGCGATCACTACCTCCTCGACGGCCGCAAGATGTGGATCACCAACGGGCCGTCGGCGGATCTCATCATCGTCTATGCGAAGAGCGACGCGCAGTCGGGCACGCCGGGTATCACGGCATTTCTCGTGGAGAAGGGCTTCGCGGGCTTCAGCACCGCGCAGAAGCTCGACAAGCTCGGGATGCGCGGCTCGGACACCTGTGAGCTCGTGTTTGATGAGTGCCTCGTGCCGCTCGAGAACGTGCTGCATCAGGCGGGCCGCGGCGTGCAGATACTGATGAGCGGCCTTGACTACGAGCGCGTCGTGCTCGCAGGCGGACCGCTGGGCATCATGCAGGCGTGCTTGGATGTGGTGCTGCCGTACGTGCGCGAGCGCAAGCAGTTCGGAGTGCCGATCGGCAGCTTTCAGCTCATCCAGTCGAAACTTGCGGACCTTTACACCGCGCTCAATGCCTCGCGCGCCTACGTCTACAGCGTCGCGCGTTCGTGCGATGCTGGCCGCACCACGCGCTTTGACGCCGCCGGCTGCATTCTCTTTGCCAGCGAAAATGCCACCCGCTGTGCGCTCGACACCATCCAGGCCCTGGGGGGCAACGGCTATATCAACGACTTTCCGGCCGGACGCCTGCTGCGCGATGCCAAGCTATATGAAATCGGGGCCGGGACCAACGAAATCCGCCGCATGCTGATTGGCCGCGAGCTCTTTCAGGAAGAGCTCTGATCGCGCAGCGGCGGCACGTGTTCAAGACCCTTCTGATCGCCAACCGCGGCGAGATCGCCTGCCGCATCACACGCACGGCGCAGCGGCTCGGCATGCGCGCCATCGCCGTTTACTCCGACGCCGATGCAGGCGCGCTGCATACGCGTCTCGCCGATGCGGCCGTGCGCATCGGCCCCGCCGACGCTGCCGCAAGCTACCTCAATATTCCCGCCCTTATCGAGGCGGCGCAGGCATCCGCCGCCGAGGCGCTGCATCCGGGCTACGGGTTTCTCGCCGAGAGCGCCGAGTTTGCGCAGGCCTGCGCCGCCGCCGGCATCGTGTTCGTCGGCCCATCTGCCGCTGCGATCCGCGTGATGGGCCTGAAGGATGAGGCGAAGAAGCTGATGCAGGCAGCGGGCGTGCCGGTCGTCCCCGGCTACTTTGGGATGGAGCAGGGGGAGGCGCGCCTTGCGCAGGAGGCGCAGGCGGTGGGATTTCCGCTTCTCATCAAGGCGGTCGCGGGCGGCGGCGGCAAGGGGATGCGCATCGTGCGCCACGCGGCGGAGCTGCCCGCGGCGCTTGCCTCAGCCCGCGGTGAGGCGCAGCGCGCCTTCGGGGATGCGCGGGTGATGCTGGAGAGATTCATCGAGCATGCGCGTCACGTCGAAGTGCAGGTCATCGCCGATGCTCACGGCCATTGCTTGCATCTTCTGGAGCGCGACTGCTCGCTGCAGCGTCGCCATCAGAAGGTCATCGAAGAAGCTCCGGCGCCGGGCATATCGCAGGACCTGCGTGCGCGGCTGCATGGCTATGCCGTGGCCGGGGCGCGCGCCGTCGGCTACGAAAATGCGGGCACGATGGAGTTCGTCGTCGACGGCGAAGAGTGCTTCTTCCTGGAGATGAATACGCGTCTGCAAGTGGAGCACCCGGTCACGGAGATGATTCTCGGCATCGACCTGGTCGAGTGGCAATTGCGCATTGCCTGCGGCGAGTCGCTGCCGTGGACTCAGGACGACGTGCGCCCGAGCGGTCATGCCTTTGAGGCGCGGGTGTATGCGGAGGATCCGCGCCGCGGCTTTCTGCCGACGAGCGGCAAATTGAGCGCACTCATCTGGCCGGCGCCGGGTGCGCGCGTGCGCATCGATGCAGGAGTTGCGCCCGGTGACAGCGTCGGCATCCACTACGATGCGCTCCTCGCCAAACTCATTGTCGGCGCAGGCGACCGCGACGCCGCGCTGTCGGCGCTCGAGCGTGCGCTCGGCGCGTGCCGCATCGATGGCGTGACGACCAACCTGTCGGCACTCCTGGCGCTGGCGGCGGATCGCGAGGTGCGCGCGGGGCGTCTTTTCACGCGCCTGATCGATGAGCGCGGCGCGGCACTTCTGCCTGACAGTGCCGTGCAGGCGCAGCGTGCCGCGGTCCTTGCCGCCCTGTCACTGCTCGCGCCGCCCGCGCAGCCGCCGCACTCGCCGTGGGCGTGCGGCGACTCCTGGGCGCTGAACGGGGCAGGGTTTGCACTCATTCGGCTGCAGGCGCCAGCCGCGGCAGCCCAGGTGCTGCGCGCCATGCGGCACGGACTGCGCTGGCAGATTGAACTCGGTGGAACCTCAATCGGCGTCGCAGACTTCGCAGTGACCGCGCGCGGCGCTGCGCACTTTGATGCGCAGGCGCGCGTGGCCGACAGGCTCGTCCATTGGTCGGCGTGCATTGCCTCCGCACGCGTCGCGGTCTGGCTTGACGCCGAGTGGCACCGGTTCGAACGTGTGAGCGCCATCGCCGATGCGCTCGCGGCCGCGGCGGACGGAACGGTACGCGCACCCATGCCGGGCGTGATTCTGGCGGTGCGGGTCGCCGAGGGCGAGCGGGTAACGCGCGGCCAGGCGCTCATCGTGATGGAAGCGATGAAGATGGAGCACACGCTCGCCGCCGCCGCCGGCGGCGTCGTCACCGAGCTGTGCGCACGCACCGGACAGCGCGTGCGCGACGGCGACGCGCTCCTCAAGGTCGGCGCCGCGGATTGATGCGGCGCGTCGGGTTGCGTGCGCCCGGGCGCGTCAGTACAGTCGCAGCGCCTTCTCTTCCTTGCAACCTCTACTCGATGGCCAGCTCGGATCGTTGGATCGTCCACAAGTTCGGAGGATCGAGCGTCGCGGATGCGGATTGCTTCACGCGCGTCGCCACTCTTCTTGAATCCCTGCCGCCGGGCCCGCTGGCAGTGGTGCTGTCCGCCTGTCGCGGCGTGACTGATGCGCTGCTCGGCCTCATCAGCCTTGCCGAGCAGCAGGATGACGCCTTCGCAGCCGAGCTGGCACGGCTGCGGGAACGACACGCGCAGATTGCCGACCAGCTGCTCGCAACAACCTCCGCGCGGACCTACCTCGCAGGCTTTGACCGCGATTGCCAGGATCTCGAGGGAATACTGCGCACCGTGAAGCTCACCCGCAGCGCCGCGCGCGAGGTGAGCGATCTCATCGCAGGCTACGGGGAGATCTGGTCGACGCAGCTCTTCTATAGGTACTTTGAGGAGCGCGGGCTGCGCGCGGGTGGCGTGCAGTGGGTCGACGCACGGCGTGTGGTGTTGGTCGAATGGGAGTCGCTCGGGCCGGCGGTGCAGTGGTCGCACTCGCACGCGAGCATGGCTGAGGTCGTCGCGGCCGGCTTTACCGGCACCCTCATCATCACCGGCTTCATCGCAAGCAAGGCGCGCGGCGTGCAGACGACGCTCGGGCGCAACGGCAGCGACTTCTCGGCTTCCATTTTTGGCGCCCTCCTTGATGCGCGCGAGATCCATATCTGGACGGATGTCGATGGCGTTCTATCCGCCGATCCGCGCCGCGTGCCCGATGCCACGGTGATTGATTCGCTCTCCTACAACGAGGCGATGGAGCTTGCGTATTTCGGCGCCAAGGTCATTCACCCGCAGACCATGGCGCCCGCCGTGGGCGGCGCCATTCCAATCTGGATACGCAACACCTTCGCGCCACACAAGCAGGGAACCCTCATCTGCGCCGAGCCGCAGTCGCTCTTGCCGGTGAAGGGCATCACCAGCATCGAGCACATGGCGCTCGTCAATCTCGAGGGTGCCGGCATGATCGGGGTTCCGGGCACGGCGCACCGGCTCTTCGGCGCGCTGCGCGAGGAGGGCATCTCCGTCATTCTCATCTCGCAGGGCAGCTCCGAGCATTCGATCTGTTGTGCGATCCCGCAGGAGCAGGCGGCGCGCGCCGCCGCCGTGGTGCGCGCGGCCTTCGAGCGCGAGCTGCAGGAGGGCCAGATCCAGAGCATCGACATGGATCTGGATCTTGCGATCCTCGCGGTGGTCGGCGACGGCATGGCCGGCCGTCCGGGCATCGCCGCCAAGGTCTTCAATGCGCTCGGCTCCGCGGGCGTCAACGTGCGGGCGATTGCGCAGGGCGCCTCGGAGCGCAATATTTCCGTGGTCATCGAAGGGCGTCAGGCGACGCGCGCGCTGCGCGCCGTGCATGCGGGGCTTTATCTGTCGCCGCACACGCTCTCGATCGGCGTCATCGGCCCGGGCGCCGTCGGCGGTATGCTCCTCGATCAGCTCGCATCGCAAAGTGCGCGGCTGCGCCAGGAGTTCAATCTCGACCTGCGTATCCGCGGCATTCTCGGCTCGCGCCACATGGTGCTGGCGCCGACCGGCATTGATCTGGGCGCATGGCGCGCCGCGCTCAAAGATGAGCCGCTACCCGCAGACATCGCCCGTTTCGTCGAGCATGTGCACGCGGATTACCTGCCGCACACCGTCTTCATTGACTGCACCGCGAGTGAGGTGGTCGCGCGCCACTATCCGGACTGGTTCAAACGCGGCATCCACGTCGTGACTCCGAACAAGAAGGCCAACAGTGCCGACTGGGAGTTCTACCAGCGACTGCGCGAGGCGCGGCGCGTCAGCCGCACGCATTATCTGTACGAGGCGACCGTCGGTGCGGGACTGCCCGTCATTCAAACTCTGCGCGATCTGCGCGAGACGGGCGATGACGTGCTGAGCATCGAAGGCATCTTCTCCGGCACGCTCGCCTATCTCTTCAACGTGTACGACGGGCGCACCGCGTTCTCCGAAATAGTGCGCACGGCGCGTCAACGCGGCTACACGGAGCCCGACCCGCGCGATGACCTCTCGGGCCTCGACGTCGCCCGCAAACTGATCATCCTCGGCCGCGAGATGGGATTGCCGCTGGAAATGAGCGACGTGAAAGTTGAGAGCCTGGTGCCGGCCGGTCTTGAGAGCGCCTCGGCCGATGAATTCATGAGCGCGCTGCCGCGTTTCGATGAGGCAATGCGCGCGCGCCTCAGCGGCGCGCACGCGCGCGGCAAAGTGATGCGCTACGTCGGCAAGGTCACCGCCGATGGCCAGGCGCGCGTCGGCGTTGCGGAACTCGACGCGCAACATGCGTTCGCCAATATTGCTCTCACCGACAATGTCGTGCGCTTTGCTACGCGCCGCTACTGCGACAATCCCTTAATCGTGCAGGGGCCGGGCGCCGGCCCCGCGGTGACCGCGGGCGGCGTATTTGCCGACCTCCTGCGCCTGGCGGCGTACCTCGGGGCGCGGCTTTGAACCGCGCGGGCGCTACCACCCGCGCAACCGCCTTCGCGCCGGCCTCCGTCGGCAACGTGGCCATCGGCTTCGATATCCTGGGATTTGCCGTCGATGCCCTCGGGGATCGCGTCACGGCCGAACGCCGCGCTGCGCCCGGCGTCGCCATTCACGCCGTGAGCGGAGTTGCCGGTGAACTGCCGCGCGATCCTGCGCTCAACACCGCCGGCCGTGCGGTGCTGGCCCTCGCGGACGCGCTGCATCTTGGTTTCGGCTTTGAAATCCAGATCGACAAGGGCATAGCGCTCGGTTCGGGCCTGGGCGGTTCGGCGGCATCCGCGGTCGCGGCGGTGGTGGCCGCAAACGCGCTCTTGGATGCGCCCTGCAGCCGTCTTGAGCTGCTGAAGTTTGCGATGCAGGGTGAAAAGGTCGCGAGCGGCTCGTTGCACGTGGACAATATTGCCGCCTCGCTCTTCGGCGGGCTCGTGCTGACCGTCGGCATCGATCAGCCGCGCGTCAAACAGATTCCAGTCCCCGCGGGCGTGCGCGCTGTCGTTGTGCACCCGCACATGTTCCTCTCAACGCACGAGGCACGCGCCCTCCTGAAGGGCAGCGTGGAACTGTCCGACTTCGTGTGGCAGACGGCCAATCTCGCCGGATTCATCTCCGGCTGCTACACGGATGATCTCGACATGATCCGCGCTTCCTTCGAAGACGTGGTCATTGAGAAGCAGCGCCAGGCGCTGATCCCGGGATTTGCGGACGTGCGCCGCGATGCGCTCGAGGCGGGCGCCCTTGGCTGCTCGATCTCCGGCGCAGGGCCGGCGCTCTTTGCCTGGGCCCAGGGGAAGCACGCCACGAACGTGCTCGCGGCCATGCGGGCGCCGTTCGAGCGACTCTCAATCGGCGTTGATGCCTGGGTGGTCGACATCGACTCGCCCGGCGCGCGAGTCATCGCCTGAACGCCATGCGTTTCGCGAGCACGCGCGACGCGGCGAGTACCGTGGGTTTCAGCGCCGCCCTGCAAGCGGGACTTGCGCCCGACGGAGGGCTGTACGTTCCGACCAGCTGGCCCACGATGCCGCCGGCCCCGCCGTCACAGGACCTGGAGTTGGCAGCGCTCGCCGTGCGCGTGCTCGCGCCGTTCGTTGCAGCTGATCCCCTCGAGGGGGAACTTGCGGCCATCGCGCGTGAGGCCTTTACCTTCGCAGCGCCGCTCGTCACGCTGGATGCGGCTGCAGGGCTCTACCTGCTCGAGCTCTTTCACGGCCCGACGGCTGCCTTCAAAGATTTCGGTGCGCGCTTCCTCGCCGCGTCACTTGCGCGCCTGCCGCGCGCCGGCGGTCGGCCGCTCAACGTGCTGGTGGCGACTTCCGGCGACACCGGCGGCGCGGTGGCGGCCGCCTTCCATGAGCGTCCTGGCATGCAGGTCACGGTGCTCTTTCCCAAGGGGCTCGTGTCACCGACACAGGAGCGCCAGCTCACCTGCTGGGGCGGCAACGTCGCCTCATTCGCCGTGCGGGGCCGGTTCGATGACTGCCAGCGACTCGCAAAGGAGGCCCTGCAGGCGCCGCAGCTGCGCGCGCGTTTCGATCTGTCCTCGGCCAATAGCATCAACCTGGGAAGGCTTCTGCCGCAGATGATCTATTACGCTGCGGCGAGTCTCGCGCTATACCGCAAGCACGGTGAACGCACCTCATTCGTCATACCGAGCGGCAACCTGGGTAATGCCGTGGCGTGCATCTGGGGGCGCAAGCTGGGGCTGCCGATCGGCGACATTGTGCTTGCGCACAATGCCAACCGCACTGTCCCGGACTATCTGCAAAGCGGACAATGGCAGCCACGAGCTAGCATCGCCACCCTCGCATCAGCTATGGATGTCGGCAATCCCAGTAACATGGAGCGCGTGCGCAACCTCTTTCCGGGAATCTCCGAGCTTGTGCATACGCTCAGTGCGGACAGCGTGGACGATACGGCGATCAGCGGGCGTATCCGTACTGCCTTCCATGATTGGGGCAGGAGTCTGTGCCCGCACACGGCGGTGGCGGCCGAGGTCTACGCCCGGCTGCCCACGGCGCGGCGCCACGCATCACCTTGGGTTATCGTGGCGACTGCGCATGCGGCCAAGTTTAGGGAAATCGTCGAACCGCTCACGGGCGAGGCAGTGCCCGTTCCGGAATCCCTCATGAGACTATTCGCGCGTCCAACCGCCTACACTGAAATTCCGGCTAACCTTGAGGGGCTGCGCGCCGCGCTTAACCTATGAACGAACCCATGGCAACTTTGAGTAGGCTGCCGCCGGCGACGTGGTTCCTGGTCGCCGCGGCCGTGGTGTTGGGCTGGGGCCTCTCCTGGGCATGGCGCTGGTATCGGCGGCGGCGCGCGCAGAAGGCGCTCGTCGCGGCCGTGACCGCGGCTGCCTCGGACTATGTGCGCGACGTGCTGGTGCCGGATGGCATGGGCGGCTACTTCCACGTGGATTTCATCCTGCTCACGCCGCGCGGCATCCTGGTGATTGATCTGCGCGACGTGCGCGGCAACATCTTTGGCGGCGATCAAATGACCGAATGGACCGTCATGGATGGTCCGCAGCGCTTTACATTCACGAATCCGCAGGGCGCACTCTATGATCGGATCGCCGCGGTGCGCGCCGTGGCGGGCGATGCGCCGACCGAGGGCCGCATCGTGTTCACCAAGCGCGGCAAGTTTCCCAAGGGATTGCCGAAATGGACGCTCATGGTGGATACGCTGCGCACCGAGTTTCCATCGGCCGACGCGCTGTTGCTGGCAAGCGCCGAACGCTTCGATATGCCGTGGCAGCGGCTGAAGAGCTCGGTGCTGCCGAGCTCCATCAACCAGATACGCGCCAGCGCCGCCCGTCCCGTCCTTTGAGGGCGCGCGCGCTCAGGCGCTGTTGGTGCGCGGGCCCGCGAAGAACCAGATAATGAAGCCCAAAACGGGCAGCAGGATGACGAGCACCGTCCACAGTACCTTGCGCTCCGTCGTCGCGCCGCTTTGAATAATGTTGACGATCGCCCAGATATCGGCGATCAGAACCAAAATGCCAAAGAGACCGTTATAACCGTAGTACATGTGTGGCCCTCAGGCTCAAACGGCGCGCGAGTGCGCCGGTGAGCGTCATTCTAGCAGTGCAGGAGCTCGGGCGATGACACAGGAGAACTCAGCGGCCGCTCCTTCGGCCGCAGCCGCAGGAGACCTGACGATCGGCGCGGATCTGCGCGTGCACCGGCTCGGGTTTGGCGCCATGCGGCTCACCGGGCCCGGGGTATGGGGCGCGCCGGCCGATCGTCCGGCGGCGCTTCGAGTGCTGCGCCGTGCGCTTGAACTCGGGGTGAATTTCATAGACACCGCGGACTCCTACGGGCCCGGCATGAGCGAGGAGATCATTGCCGAGGCGCTGCATCCGTATCCGCCGGGGCTCGTGATTGCAACCAAGGGCGGCCTTACGCGCGCGGGCGCCGGTCACTGGGGGCGCGATGCACAACCGGCCCATCTGCGCGCCGCGTGCGAGGGCAGTCTGCGGCGTCTGCGGCTGGCGCGGATTGATCTCTATCAGCTGCATGCGGTTGATCCCCGCGTGCCGCTCGAAGACTCGCTCGGAGAACTTGCGCGCCTGCGTGACGAGGGCAAGATCCGTCACATCGGCGTGTCAAATGTCAGCGCGCAGGAGTTCGCGCTCGCGCAGCGCATCGTGACCGTGGTCTCGGTGCAGAATCGCTACAACCTCGCAGATCGCGACTCGGAAGATGTGCTTAGGAGTTGCGAGCGCGCAGGGATCGCCTTCATCCCCTGGTTTCCACTCGGGGCGGGTCGCGATGCGGCCAACGCGCAGCGCGCGATCGCTTGGCTGCTCGCGCGTTCGCCGGTGATGCTGCCGATTCCCGGCACATCATCGGTTGCGCACATTGAGGAGAATGTCGCGGCCGCCAGCCTGCGCCTGAGCGCCCGGGAAATGCAGGCCATGACATGAGGGAGCGGCGCGGTGACGCGCCTCTTCTAGGTCTGCGCAGCGAAGTCTGCGAGCACCAGTGCCACGCAGGCGGTCAGGCGGCGCGCATAGTCGATGTGCAGGAACTCATTGGGCCCGTGGGCGTTGGCGTGTGGGCCGAGCACGCCGGTGACGAAAAACTGCGTCTCGGGAAAGCGTTCTCCCAGCATTCCCATGAATGGAATCGTCCCGCCGGAGCCGACGTGCACGGCGTCCGCAGCGAAGATCCGCGCGGAGGCTCGGCTCATCGAGCGCTCGAGCCATGGGGCGAGCGGCGGGGCGTTCCAGCCGGCCGTTGCCCCTTCGCTCTCAAAGCTGATCTGCGCCCCATAGGGCGGGTCGCGCTCGAGAGTCTCGCGCAGCGCCGCCTCGGCGCGTCCGGCATTGCAGTTGGGCGGCAGGCGCAGCGATAACTTCAGCGAGATCTCCGGCAGCAGCACGTTGCCCGCCGACTGCACGGCGGGCAGACCGTCGGCGCCGGTCACGGCCAGTGTCGCGCGCCACGTGGAGTTGATGAGCAATTCGAGCGGATCATCGCAAAGCGGCCTCACCCCCGCCGCAAACGGCACTTTACCGGCAACGCTCGCACCTAACACCTGCGCCGCAGTGACGAGCTGCGCGCGCCGATCCGCCGGTATGCGCACCTGCAGTTCATCGAGGAGCAGGTCTCCGGTTACCGAGCTCTCGAGCCGCGCGAGAAGCTGCGCCGCGACGCGAAACGGCGTCGCCGCGATTCCGGTTGCCATTCCCGAATGCACGCCTTCATTGAGTATGCGCACGCGCAATTTACCCACGAGGTTGCCGCGCAGCGACGTCGTGGACCACAGCTGCGTGTAATTACCGCACTCTGCATCCAGGCACACGACGAGCGTGGGCGTGCCGATACCTGTGCCCAATGCGTCAAGGTGCGCCGGCAGGTGGATGCTGCCGCTTTCCTCGGAAGCCTCGATCATGACGAGGCAGCGCGGCAGGGCGACGGCGCGTGACTTCAGAGCCCGGATCGCCGCGACCGAACTGAACACGGCGTAGCCATCATCCGCGCCGCCGCGCCCGTAGAGTTTGCCGTCACGGATAACCGGCAGCCACGGGCCGAGACCGGCATCCCAGCCCGTGAATTCGGGCTGCTTATCCAAATGCCCGTAAAGCAGGACCGAGCCCGGCAGTTCGCCCGGCACATCGATGAGAAGGAGCGGCGTGAGGCCGGGCAGCCGGCGCACCTCGACACGCGCGTTCGGCAGGGGCTGTGCGCGACACCAGTCCGCCATCAAATTCACCGCGCGCTCCATGTGTCCATGGCTCTCCCACTGCGGATCGAAGAGCGGCGACTGATTGGGAATGCGGATGTAGGCGGCGAGCTGCTCAAGAATGGAATCCCGCCAATAGCCCTCGATGTCGCCGAGAAGTTCCGCCGTGTCAATATTTGTCATTCCTTATTACCTTATATATCAAGGTCATATAATTACAATCATGCTTAAATTCTAGGAAGCCCAAAGAGCCGCCGAGCATTGGCAGTCGTGTCCTGCGCAAGTTTCGTCGGCGTCTCGACTCGTGCACGCGCAACCACGCTCGCGATGTGCGGCAGGTAAGCGGGCTCATTGCGCCGCGAGGCGGGCCGCGGTTGCAAGTCGCGTGGCAGCAGATAGGGGGCATCGGTCTCGAGCAAAAGCTGATGCGCGGGTATGGTGCGCATGAGCGCCAAGAGATGTGCGCCGCGCCGTTCGTCGCAGATCCAGCCGGTGATGCCGATGAACAATTGCATTTCGAGGTAGCACTCAAGTTCGCTGGCAGTGCCTGTGAAGCAATGCGCCACTGCACCGCTGAGGCCGCTGCGGTGTTCGCGCAGGATCGCGACGAAGTCCGCATGGGCATCGCGCTGATGGAGGAAGACGGGTTTACCGGCAGTGGCGGCGAGTTCCAGTTGCCGCTGGAAGGTGTCGCGCTGCACCGCGGGCGGCGCAAGGTTGCGCTGGTAATCAAGACCACACTCGCCGATGGCGACGACTTCGGCATGCGCGGCGAGGAGCGCCATATCGGTCGCCACCTCTGCTGACCACTCCGCGGCGTGATGCGGATGGACGCCTGCAGTGGCGAACAGGCGCTGCGGGTGTTCTTGCGCGAGCAACATGGCCGCGCGTGAGCTCGCAGCGCTCGAGCCCGTGACCACCATTTGTACGACACCGGCAGCCTGCGCGCGCGCAATCACGGCGTCGCGGTCCGCGACGAAACTGTTGTGCGTTAGATTGATGCCGATGTCAATGAAACACAGCCGCTCGGCCGTGGATGCGGCAGAGCCGGCACGGGCCGTGGTATCGTTTGTCATGCTTAGCCGACGTTCCATGCGCAGTCGACATTCTACGAGACGCGCGCAATTCGTGTGCCTGGTCTGTCTCTTGGCCACCGGCGCACTGCATGCAGCGAACGATGAGCGCTGGCTCGACGTCGAAGGGCAGATCCAATACAACTACTATACCGAGGACCTGCGTGCCCTGAGCAATCTTGCGGCGCGACTTGACTCGAAGGAGGGCGCACAGCCCTTGCAAGGCTACTATGCGGCGCTCGCCTATTATCGCTTGGCGCTCACGGGCGCAGCGCACGACCAGGCGGCGGCCGCGAGCGCGGCCGAACATTGCAACGCGAACCTCGAGGCGGCTTCGCAGGCGCGCGCCAACTGGGCTGAGGCGCTCGCGCTCCAGGGCGCGTGTCTAGGTCTCGTTGCCGAACTCAAACCTCTGCGCGCGCCGCTTGCGGGAGCGCGCAGCCGCAGCGAGCTTGCGCGTGCGCTCGAACTCGAACCCCACAATCCGCGCGTTCTGCTGCTCGATGGCTGGCTCGGCCTCGAGCGTCCGGCGAAAGGCGCCGCGGCCGCCACGGCACACGCGTGCGCCGAGTTTGCGGCGGCGATCGCCGCGTTCGAAGCTGCGCGGCCCGGCGAGGAGCACGTCCCCGAATGGGGACCGGCCGAGGGCTACACCTATCGGGCGCGCTGTGATCTGGAGCGCGGCGATGCGGCGGCCGCACGCGATGCCCTCGAGCGTGCGCTCCTGATCGCTCCGGATTATCAGCTCGCGCGGCGCCTGGTGGCGCGCATCACCGCGGGCTAGGGTGCGCGTTCAGGCGCGCAAGCGCCGTGCACAGTGCAACCACGTCCTCTTCGGGCTGATCCCAGGAAACGACGAAGCGCGCCGCATCGGAGCGCTCCGCACCCCAGTCGTAAAACTCAAACCCGGCGGCGCGCAGCTCGCGCTTGCCCTCTTCGCCGAGCGCAACGAACACCTCATTGGCCTGCACCGGGGCGAGCAGGCGCTTGGCGGCGGCGGCGCCGATGCGCAGTGCGAGTTCGTTGGTGCGCAGCGCATTGCGTCGCCACAGCCCCGACTCGACATAGGCAAGAAACTGCGCAGCGGCGTAGCGTGATTTGGACAGCAGGTGGCCGGCGCGCTTGCGCCGCAATTCGAAGTCCGCCACGCGCTTCAAGTCAAAGAACACCACCGCCTCGGCGCCGAGCGCGCCGTTCTTGGTCGCGCCAAACGAGAGCACATCGACGCCCGCGCGCCAGGTCGTTGCAGACGGGTGGCAGCCCAAGGTCACGACCGCGTTCGCAAGGCGCGCCCCATCCATGTGCACGGCCATACGGCGGCGGTGGGCAATGTCCGCGAGCGCCGCGATCTCGGCGGTGCCGTACACCGTTCCCCACTCGCTCGCCTGCGTCAGTGTCAGTGCGGCCGGCTGCACGGTGTGCACGGTGGGAGGATTCCACTCTAGCGCACGCACGAAGCCGTCCACGGTGAGCTTGCCATCCGGCCCGGCAATGGTAATGAGCCGCGCGCCGCCGGAGAAGAATTCCGGTGCGCTGCATTCATCGCGCATTACGTGCGCTTCCTCGTGCGCGAAGATCGCGCCATAGGGCGGCGTGACTGTCGCGAGTGCCAGTGCATTGGCCGCCGTGCCGGTCGCCACGGCAAAGACACGCACTTCGGCGTCGAAATACTCCCCGACCACCCGATCGAGCCGCTTCGACCAGCGGTCCTCGCTGTAGGCGGCCGCAACGCCGCGGTTGACTTCAAGGATCGCATCCATGATCTCGGGGTTTGCAGTCGAGGTGTTGTCGCTGAAGAAGTACATCAATCAATCCGCCAGCGGAACGACCAGGCGCCGAAGGCGAGGAAGGCGAGGGCCGTCAATGCGAGATAGGCAAGATCAGGCGCCACTTGATAGATGCCCGCCCCGTCGATGGTGACGGCGCGGGCGGCATTCAGAATATGCGTGAGCGGAAAGACCTGCGCAAGCAGGCGCACCCAGTGTGGCGCGCCTTCGAGCGAATACCAGATCCCCGACAGTAGCATCATCGGCCAGGTCATGAGATTCAGCACGCCACCCACGAGCTCATCGCTCGAGAAGCGCGCCGCGATAGTCAGTCCCAGTGCGATGAGCGACAACGCTCCCATGACCGCAATCAGCAGGAGGAGCAACAGACTGCCCGCGGCGTGAAATCGGATAATGGGAGCGACCCCGCAGTACAGGATGAGCGTCACGAGCATGACGAGGCTCAAACGCGACAGCACCTGCGCGCTCAGGAACTCGAACGGTGTCAGCGGTGTCGCGTGCAGGCGCTTCAAAAAGCCGCTCTTTCTGTAGCGCAGCACCACGTAGCCCACGCCGAACAGGCAACTGAACATCATGTTCATGCCGAGCACGCCGGGAAAGAGAAAGTCGACGTAGCGCACCGCGCTCCCCGTGACGGGCTCGCGCACCGCGCCGTGATCGGCTGCCAGCAGAAGTTTCTCAACGATGTAACCCTTCGGCGATTCGGTATTCACCCAGTAGTGCGCGCCGTCCTTGGGGTCGAAGAGCAGGTCGAGCTGATGGCGCCCGACTTTGCGGATCGCATCGGCGCGATCGGTGACCGGCACGAAGTCGACGTAGCGTTCGTGCAGGAACGGATGGCTCTCCTGCGCCACGTGCGTACTCAACACGCCGACTTTGAAAAGCGGACGTTCCGGGCCGCCGAACACGATCCCCATGCCCACCACGAGCGCTATCGGTACGACCAGCGTGAAGAGCAGCGTGCCGCGGTCGCGCACGAATTCGAGATTGCGCGCATGCCACACCGCCAGGAGGCGCTGCATCATGCGCGCAGCGCCTTGCCGGTGAGTTCCAGGAACAGATCCTCGAGATTCGGCGGGCGAATACGCAGGTTGGTGAGCGGCACGCGCGCATCCATCAGAGAGCGCAGCGTGCTATCAAGATCATCGGTCGTGATCTCGATCAGCTCGCCCGCCTCGAAGAGCCGCAGCGGCAAGGCGCGGGCGCTCCCGGGAAACTCCTGCTTGGGGAGCTCGAGCAGCACCTCGGCGAAGTGTTCGCGCAGCAGCTGCCGCGGGCCGCCCTGCGCGATGATGCGGCCGCCATCCATGATCGCGATCTCATCGCACAGCAGTTCCGCCTCCTCCATGTAGTGAGTGGTCAGGATGATGGTCTTGCGGCTCGCCTTGATGGATTGCACCAGCTCCCAGAAATTCCTGCGCGCCTGGGGGTCAAGCCCGGTCGTCGGCTCATCCAGAAACAGGACCGCGGGATCATTCGCCAGTGCGATCGCCAGCAGCAGCCGCTGCTGCTGTCCCCCGGAGAGCTTGCGCGTGTCGCGGTTTTGCAGTTTCTCAAGAGCGCACAGCTTGATGAGCGCGTCGACGGAATGGCCGCGCGCATACAGATGCCGAAACAAGGTGAGGCTCTGGCGCACGGTCAGAAAGTCCTGCAGCGCCGTCTTCTGGAAGAGAATGCCGGAGTCCTCGCGCGAACGTCTGCCGAGCGGTTCACCGCGGTAGCTCACTTCGCCCGAAGTCGCGCTCAGGATGCCTTCCATGATCTCGATGGTTGTCGTCTTGCCGGCACCGTTGGGCCCGAGGAGCCCGAAACACACACCGCCGCTTACCGCGAACGATACGCCGTCGACCGCGGTCACTGTGCCGTAGCTCTTCTTGAGCCCGCGGACTTCGAGGATGGGTTCGCTCACTGGGTTCCAGGATCGCAACAGGCAGGCGCGCGATCCTAGCGGATCCGCGGCGCCGAGGTGTATCCGCGTAGCGCCGTGCGGCTGTTATGATCACGTACCCAACGTATGCTTGACGCCGTCCAACCGCAATTACCTCTCTGGTCTGACGACAATCCGGCGCCGCGCTGGGCTGTGCGCGAGAGTCGGCGTGCGCGCCGTCTCGCAATTCGCGTGTTTCACACCGGACGGGTCGAAGTGGTGGTGCCCAGGCGCACCTCACGCCGTGCTGTGGCGCAGTTCCTCGACGGCCATCGGGCGTGGATCGAAGCGAAGCTCGCCCAGACCCGCCGTCACGCGGTGGCCCCCGAGCCCTTTCCACCGAGCAGAATCGAACTCTCCGCCTGCGCTCAAAGCTGGCGCGTGCACTTGGCCGGCGGCAGTACCCGGGTGCGCGCGCACTGCATCGCGCCGGGGATCCTGGCCCTCGCCGGTGACACGAGCGATGCCCGCCAGGTGCGGCGCGCTTTGCGCGACTGGCTCGCCCGCGAAGCCCGCGCACTGCTCGGCCCTGCGCTCGATGTGTGTGCGCGCGACATGGGCGTTGCCTATCGGCGGATCGCGATCCGCCGGCAGCGTACGCGCTGGGGAAGCTGCTCGACCCGCGGCACCATCAGTCTCAACGGCTGTCTGCTTTTCCAAACGCCGCAGGTGCTGCACTACCTCCTGGTGCACGAGCTCGTGCACACGCGCCATATGAATCACTCGCGCGCGTTCTGGGCGGAAGTCGCGCGCCACTGCCCCGAGCACGCGCGTCTGGATGCCGAATTACTCGACGGCTGGCGCCGCGTGCCCTCCTGGGTACTCGGCGAGGCTTGAGCCTTCGGGCTCACGCGGCGCTACCATGACCGACCTGCCGTACGAGAAGTCCGAAAAGGTCGATCTGTCGGACGAGCGCATCTATTGGAATCTGGGCGCATCGCTGACCTACGGTGAGTACCTGCAGCTGGCAAAGCTGCTCGATGCCCAGAAGCCGCTCTCCTATCAGCATGACGAGATGATGTTCATCATCGTGCATCAGACTTCCGAGCTGTGGCTGCGGCTTTTTTTGCACGAGCTCGACGCAGTGCTCGAATGTGTGCGGCGCGACGACCTCGATCCATCCTTCAAGATGCTCGCGCGCATTACCCACGTGCAAACGCAGCTGACGGCGGTGTGGGACGTGCTCGCGACCATGACGCCCGCGGACTACTCGGCATTTCGCAATCTGCTCGGGCACTCTTCGGGTTTTCAGTCGTTGCAGTACCGCATCCTGGAGTTTCGCCTCGGCAACAAGAACGCCGAAATGATTGCCGTGCACCAGCACGACCCGGCCGGCTACGAGCAGCTGGCGCGCGCACTTGCAGCGCCTTCCTTGTACGATGAAGTGCTGCGGCTCCTGAGCCGCCGCGGTTACGGCATACCCGAAGACTATCTATCGCGGGACTTCAGCGCCCCGTACCGTGCAAGCAAAGCCGTGGCGGGCGCGTGGCTCGGCGTCTATCACAACGCCGAGAAGGATTGGGATCTTTACGAGCTCGCCGAGCGCCTGGTGGACCTTGACCACAAATTCCAGCTATGGCGCTTTCATCACATGACCACCGTGGAGCGCATCATCGGCCACAAGCGCGGCACGGGTGGCACGGGTGGCGTTTCATATCTCGCCAAGGTGATCGAGCTGCGATTCTTTCCTGAGCTTTGGCAGATTCGTACAGCGATGTAGAGGTTGCTGGCGCCAATCGCTCATGTAGTCCAATGGAACCGGGGCGACGCGGAGCAATATTCGCGCTGCCCATGCCGAGCGCTTCGTTCTCGGCTGGGCGCGGAACTGGCGAACGATCTGGCGCGAGAAGGTCCTGCTCCTGCTCCTGCTCCTGCTCCTGCGCCAGCTGCCGCCTGTGATCCCCAGGCCCCGATGCAATCAGTGTCAGGGCACATCGAAATTTGATCCCTGATACGCGGCCCTTTGGCCAAGGCCGCCGACACTGTGCACGTTGCGCCGATCGAGCGCGCTCGAATCTCGACTTGCAAATCAGCGCGGCGTGCGCGCAGCGCTCAGGACGCGTAGGTCGCATGGACGGTGCGCTAGCGCACATTCATCCAGAGAAGGGCCTCGCGTCGGAGCGCCTGATCGAGCGCTGCATCGCGCATTAAATAATGTTTGTGTATCAATGGCTTAGCGCACTAACCTCATAAGCGGAATGAGGCCCTCGCGAGACTCAATCCTCCAAGGCCGCCGATGTCCCAACAGGCTGCATGCTCCCAGATGCATTGCTGCGCCGCGGTCAATTAGGGTGGTATCCAAGGTTGACTCGCGGATGGGTCCGGGCGTAGCGTGCCCACGTTTTTTCCTGAGCGGCTGGCGGCACTGGAGTCGCGCGAGCTGGCATCATTTTGTCCTGTTCTATTCAATTCTAGGGAGCACAACGATGAAATTTCAGCATGCAAGATTGCGATCAAAATTGATACTGGCCACTGTCCTGTGGAGTACGGCGCTGGCTGGAACGGCGGCTTATGCGAACTGTGGCAGCTTTGTGTATGGGCGCGACCCCTCGGCGGTACAGTCGGCGCTCGCCACTGCGGTCGCAACGGTTG
>Ga0302325_10000675_pt1 | contig 91798 bp, 84 predicted proteins | sample Palsa_T0_2_FD_201948 | JGI IMG/M metagenome (GOLD analysis project Ga0302325, IMG submission 201948) | Peat permafrost microbial communities from Stordalen Mire near Abisko, Sweden - Palsa_T0_2 | ecosystem: Environmental > Terrestrial > Soil > Palsa > Peat permafrost | place: Sweden: Abisko...
ACCAGACTCCATCGCAGGAACTTCGGTTGTGAAGCCCAGCTCGATCGCCGGGACCTCGGTGGTCAAGGCTAGCTCGATCGCAGGAACGTCGAAGGTCGCACCAGACTCCATCGCAGGAACCTCAGTGGTGAAGGCTAGCTCGATCGCGGGAACATCGAAGGTCACACCAGACTCCATCGCCGGAACCTCGGTTGTGAAGCCCAGCTCAATCGCCGGAACCTCAGTGGTGAAAGCCAGCTCGATCGCAGGAACCTCTAAGGTTGCGCCAGACTCTATCGCCGGAACCTCGATTGCGAAGCCCAGCTCAATCGCCGGGACCTCAGTGGTCAAGCCCCGTTCGATCGCTGGCACCTCGGGTGCGCAACCCGGTTCGATTGCCGGCACGTCCTTTTAATTGAGATCTAAGTACTGACGATCGCGCGCCATCCGGCGCGCGATCTTTGTTGCGGCCTTTTGTAGATGAGCTCCTCTGTGTCAGCAGGTTGGGTCGAGCCCAAGCGAACACAACTACGCCTAGTTCTCCGCTTGCGCCTCTGCTCCTCTTAGATCGCCGAGATCGGCTAGCTTCAATTTCGCCATCGATAGCATCCATGAATACACCTCCCCTTTCCTTAATGTCGCGGAGAACTGGCGCGCTACCGCTGATATCGATTCCAGTGGCTCGGCAGCTGCGCTCGAGCAAAGTGGCGTTGTATTTTCTAAGGGAAGCGTTGCGGAAAAGGGTATCCAAATAGCGTTCAACGATGTGCGCCGCTCGAGGAACCTCTGAGTCCGGCAATACAAACACTCTGCGCAGAGGGATCAAATCCCCGTCGCTATTGGTTTTGATGCTTGGAGAGCACCGCATCAGTTGCAGGGCATCCCTTACGGAGAGATCAACATGGGATGCTCGAATAAGCCGAGTGATTGACCGAGGGGCCAAAGCGATTGGATTGCCCAACTTATCAAGAAATCTAGGATTGGAGTACCAGGTACCCAGAAGCACGCCCACGTATTCCCAAGCGCGCATATATCGACGGTAGTGTCTGATATGCTTCTGAAGATGTGCGTTTCTGTTCGCTTTGATTATCCTTTCGGGAATCCCGTTTCTCCGCAGAAAGTTGCACATTGCGGAAACAAGGATCTTAGCCGCTTGCTCTTTGAGCAAGACGTTCGGTGGCTTGGGGGCTTTTCTTTTACGTGCGCCCGACATATGTCGTTCTTTTTGGTTTCCTGGCACGGGTGCGATGGAGGTTCCTTCGGGGACTTCGTTCGCGATCCCCACCTGTTGCGGAATCGCTCTCTTCGATGTCCTCAAAGTAATAAACCGTAACGCCAACTCGGCATTTCAAGGCAGGGTTTGAGCGTCCGCCGTGGAGGTGCCTTCGGCTCCTCCTTAATAGCGAGTTCGATCCACTTACAAAGCTCGCGCCCTGCCTTGATAGCTCCCGTCGAATAATCGGCATCAAATCCAAATCCGCGTCTTGCACTAGAGAAGTCGCCTCAAACAGAGGAGGTTCGCTGCGGCGGACATTCTTCATTAAAGTTTGTATTAGATCCGAGCAGCGCTGACCTATAGCCCCGATCGCTTCAGGGGTCAAGCCGACAGAAACGGGGGTACGCGATTTCGCCCTTACGTGGTCGTCCCCCACTCGCTCAACCGCATCCAACTGAGTCAGTTCATCCAACATCGCGCGCACCGGAATACCGCCGCCATGTGCGGAGACTAGCTTCTCGAAGCTGCGCCTCTTGCCGAAGATCGATAACGTTGCAGGCTCGCCGTTTGGAGCCAGGAAACTAGGGTTCTCGAACCAAGCCGCGAGAACGCGCCTGGCAGCAGGTTCCCCCGGCTTTGTGTTGACATAGTCATCTTGGCCAGAGATTTTAGCGACCTCGGACCTAGGTAATCCTGTGATGATAGAGACCCGGGATATGCTGTTTCGCCCGGTTTCTTTCAGCACTCGCCTGCTCGCGGCCCTGACGGATCGATCCCTTACAAGATAATTGAATTGTTGTACGGTGATTCCGGCATCAAACATTAATTCTAGCAGCGCGTCCACGACCTGCCTTAGCGCATCGAGCGTCGCGTCTCTGATTGGGTCAGCAGCCTGATTTTTCTTCGGCACGGTTCAGTGGATCAACGACGTGCGGGCGGTATATTTCAGCCTAGGACTCAACAAACGACACCCTGGTTCCGACAGCCAGCTGTACGGGCATAGGTTGAGAATAATTAGTGATGTCCGACGGTCGTGGAAACCTATGGGTTTCGCCGGTCCACTTACCAGACTATAGGACATCTGGCTAGGTGGTTCCTAGTTTTAAAACTGCGGTATATTGTGATAAATGGATGATCACCACGTATGTCTCACTCCCTCTCCTGCTGGCGCTGCGGCGCCTCCCTCTCCGCACTGAGCCTCCCGCTTCGCCGTCTCGACGTCTGCAAGTCCTGCAACGCCGAACTCCACGTCTGCAAGCTCTGCATCGAGTACGACACCTCGAAAGCCAAGCACTGCAAGGAGCCGACGGCCGAGGAGGTCCGTAAGAAGGACGAGGCCAATTTTTGCGACCACTTCAAGCCCAAGGAAGGTGCTTATATCCCGAAGAACATCGCTGAAGTCGAGAAGGCCAAATCCGCCCTCGACGACCTATTCCGCAAGTAGCACCGACCCCTGCCAGCTGGTCGCGGGCGCCCCAGCCCCCCTTTTCAGGGCCGGTACTTCCCTAATCACTGACACCCTTGATAAGGGTTTCCCTCATTATGCGCCCCGCTGTCTTCCGCTCCTGAATGCTTATGTATACATTCTCCATTGCCCGGCCATGTACCTTCCAAAGGAACTGAGGGAACGCTAAAGGATGGCAAGATCCCCCGACTACCTTCGCCTCGCCACCAGCGCGACGCGCACGTTGGCCGAAGCGGCGTTCGACGGCATTCGGGACGCCGTCGTGGTGGTAGATACCCGCGTTAAGCACTTGCCCGTGGTCCTGGCCAATCAGGCGGCCCAGGATTGCTTGACCTCCCCCAACTCTGAAAGCCTCGAAGAGTCATCCCTGTACGGGCTTTTGGGGGCGGCCTCAGCCTCCCTCATCGAGTCCGCGATGGCGTCCCTCTCCGAGACCGAGCCCGCGACGACTCACCCGCTCACCTGGCGGCCCACCCGTGGCGAAGTCGCCTTCCCCACCGAGCTCAAGCTCTTGGAGTCCCCCCAGAATCAGCGGCTTGTGATGCTGACGTTCAACCCGAAGCCGTCCGGGTCCGGCATCGAACCGGCGATCGACCAGTTGTCCGTCGACCTCTTGATCCTGGACCGAAATCTCCAGGTCACCTATGCCAATCCCGCCGCCGTACGCTCGTGCGGGCTAAGCGGCAGCCTCATCGGCCGCTCCGCCCTTACCCTCATGCCCACGAGCGCGCTTCCCCGCGAGGTTTTTGAGCGTGCGCTCGAGGGTCACGGTCACTCTCGTGGAGTACGCGCGCCCAGCGTGGCCGCCGCCGAGCGGCACCTCCTGATCGATGTGCAACCGCTCCGGGGACCTCAAGGGGTCGAGGGCGTGATCGTCATGTCCAGCGACATGAACGAGAGGGTGCTGAAAACCGCTCGCGGCGAGGGCGAGCGCTACCTGCAGTCGCTCATCGAGGATTCGATGGACATCCTCTGCGTCGCCGCAGCGGACGGCAAGCTCGTGTGCTCGAGCCGTGGTGCGCAGGCGATGATGGGCGACCCCGCGAGCCGCCAGAATCCGCCGACCATTTTCGATTATCTGCACCCGAGCGATGCGGCCCTCCTGCGCACCAAGTTCCGGGAGCTGACCACGGGCACCACTCACGCCTTCTCGCAGCAGCAGCGGGTTCGCCGCCGGGACGGCACTTACAGCTGGCTCGAGTCGCACTACGTCGCCGCGTTCAACAACCCTCTGATCAATGGCGTCACCGTCTCCTCGCACAACATCGACGAGCGCAAGCACGCCGAGAGCCAGCTCGCGCAGCGCGAGGAAATCTTTCGGCTCGCCGCTGAAGCAGTCGACGGCATCATTTTCGAATGGGACCTGGTGCGCGGCGCCGTGCACCGCTCGCGCGGCGTGCGCGAGATTCTCGGCATCGAGCCCGAGGACTTGGCGCCGGTGGTCGATGCGTGGCGCGAGCGGATTCATCCGCGCGATCTCGATGCCGCCACCAGGCAGATCGGCCTGGCGCTCGTCCAGGGCCGCGGCTGGGCCACCAGCTACCGCGTTCGCGACGCCCGCGGGCGCTATCGCTCCATGCTCGAGCGCGGCCTCATCCAGCGCGATGCCCAGGGCGATCCGGTGCGGGCCATCGGCTGCTGCGTGGACGTCTCCGAGATCAAGCGGCTCACCGACCTTCTTGCCGAGGCACAGCGCACCGCGCAGATGGGCGGCTGGGAGTACACCTACACGACCCTCGACCTCGCGTGGACCGAGGAGATGTTCCGCATCTACGAGACCACCCCCGCCGAGTTCGTCCCCTCCTGGGACGCGGTCCTGGGGCAGTGCACGCCCGATTCGCGCGACCGGTTCCACGAGGCGTGGCGGCGCGCGGAGTCCACCGACGGCGTGTTCGACATGGAGGCCGAGATCATCACCCTGAAAGGCCGGCGCATCTGGGTGCGCATGATCGCGCACTTCGAAATGCTCGACGGCCGGCCGGTGCGCTCCTACGGATCGGTGCAGAACATCCAGGAAGAAAAGCTGGCGCAGCTCGCGCTCGAGACGAGCACCGGCTGGCTCAAGCTCTCCGTGCAAATGGCGCACATGCACGCCTGGCGCTGGGACAAGGCGAGCGATGTGTTCGAGTTTGCCATCGTCAATCACCTTAAGACCCATCTGCCGACGACGTTCCCGAGCTTGGCGGAGGTCATGGCGCGCCTGCATCCCCGGGATCGCATGCCCGTCAACCGGGCGATGGAGGAGTCGTTTCGGACGCGCTCGGAGCTGCAGACCGAGTTTCGCTTGCGCACCGGGCGCGAGAGTTATCGCTCGTACGCGACCATCGCTCGCCCGCTGTTCGATGCCGCGGGAGCACCGCTCGGGTTCGTCGGCGTCACGCAGGATGTCACCGCGCGGCGCGAATCGGAGGTGAAGCTCAGGCGCTCCGAACAGCTCCTGCGCGCGACCACCGCGAACACTGCGGACACGCTCCTGCTGGTCGACACCGACCTCAAGGTGCGCTTCATCAATCGCGGCAACGGGAATCTGCGCATCGACGAGATCGTCGGCCGCGAGATCGCCGAGATCCTGCCCGAGGCCGCGCGCGGCGTCGTGGTCGCGAAGCTCCGCCACGTCTTGAACACCGGCGAGACGGCGACCTACACGTTCGAATCGAGCGAGGCGGCCCGCGAGCCCCAGTATTTCGAGAACCGCGCCGTGCTGGTACACGACGACGGTGTCGGCACCGCCATCTCCATCAGCGTGACCGACATCACCGAACGGAAGCGGCTGGAGCAGGAAATCCTCGATGTGTCGAGCCGTGAGCGGCAATCCATCGGGCGCGATCTGCACGACGGTCTCGGCCAGGAGCTCACCGGGATCGCGCTCATGCTGCGCAGCCTCGCGACGCGCTTTCAGCACGAGTGCGTCCAAGGCGTCGCGAGCATCAACGAGATCGTGGCCCTCGTGAACCAGTCGATCGATACGGCGCGCTCGCTCGCGCGGGGGCTCTTGCCCGTGCGCACGGAGAGCGGCGGGTTGCCCTTTGCACTCCGCGAGCTCGCCGCGCGCGGCCGCGATTTGTACGGTCTCACCGTGAACTTTCGCGCCGAAATATGGCCTGAGATTACGTTGACCGAGGCAAGTGCGAGCCATCTTTATCGCGTCGCACAAGAAGCGCTGACGAATGCGGCGCGTCATGGGCGCGCCTCGAGGGTCGATATCTTATTGATGGTCAACAGGAACACATTCCTGTTGCGCATCACGGACGATGGAGTAGGTATCGCAAATCCGGATAATACCGTCGTGGGCATGGGCTTGAAGATCATGCGCTATCGAGCCAGCATCATCGGCGCCAAGATTGAGATCAGTTCGAGCGCCCCTCACGGGACGATCGTCAAGGTGTCTGGAGAGCAGCCGTCTCGGCAGAGCGGCTTACTGTTGAGTCACGCGATTTATGGAGGAAGTGAATATGGGCGCTAGCAATACATGGATGCGTTCGGCGGCGTCCCAATCCCCGATGAGCAGCGGCAAGCGCAGGGCGCGGCGCGTGCTCATCGTCGACGACCACCCGATCGTGCGTCAGGGATTACGCCGCGTCATGGAGAACGAGGACGACCTTGCGGTTTGCGGTGAGGCCGAAACGGCGCGCGATGCGCGCGCGGCGATCAAGGAACAAAATCCCGATGTCATCATCGCCGACATCAGCTTGAAGCAGGGCGACGGCATCGAGCTCGTGCGCGACGTGCGCGCCCATCATCCCCAGCTGCCGATTCTGGTGCTGTCCATGCACGATGAGGCGATCTATGCCGAGCGCATGCTCTCGGCGGGCGCGAACGGCTACATCATGAAGCAAGCCGCGAGCGAGCAATTCTTAGTCGCGCTGCGGCGCGTGCTCGACGGCGGCATCTACGTGTCCGAAGCGGTCGGCAACAACATGATTCAGAAGTTTGCCGCCGGCGGGTCGTATATCTCGGCAAATCCCATCGACCGGCTGAGCAACCGCGAGCTGCAGATTCTGCACATGATCGGCAAGGGTATGAGCACGCGCGAGACCGCGCACTCGCTCAACTTGAGCATCAAGACCGTGGAATCGCACCGCCAGCGTATCAAGCGCAAGTTGAACCTGAGCACGGGCACCCAGCTCGTGCAATACGCGGTCAACTGGTTCACCGGTCGCGAAAGTCGCGGACGCGGCAGTGGCGAAACCGCCGGCACCGAGGCGTCCTCGTCCGAGGCTTGAGCTTCGGGGTCCTGGCCGGACCCGGCGCGGCTTCAGTCGCTGCGCCGGTCCTCGAGCGTCACCGCCAGATGACGCGCGCCCTCGTGCTGAAAGGCAATCGCGCGCACCCGTAGCTGCCGCCCGCTCGGGCGCTCACCCTCATCCAGCCAGAACTCGATCGCCGTCTGACTGTTCGCGGCGCGCAGCCGTGCAATTGCCTGCGTCGCGATGGCCTCGGGAAACTCTCGCCACAGTTGATTGGCCACGATCACCGTCGCGTGGCTGTCAAGAAGCGCCGCGGCCACGGGAAGCGCATCGAACGCACTCCCGAGGCAGGCCATAGTGCCCGCATCGCTCCCCGCGGTCTCCTCGCGCATGCTGCCCGCAAGATAAATGGGCTGCCCCGCGCCGTTGCGCAGCGCCGCGCCGCGCATGCGCCAGCGCTCGAGTCTCGCGCCCGGCACCTCGACCTCGACCTCGATCTCGAGATCGAGCGGAACGTCTTTCTCCAGGTGATCGCGGAACGTCCCCATGAGCCGCTCCCAACCGCCGGGGCGCAGCGCCGGCTGCAGATCGCACAAGGCCGCGCGCTTGGCATCGTGCGGCCAGGCGAGCTTGCGGTAGAACCAGTCGCTGAACCACGCCGAGCCCGCGATCAAATCACATTCCCAGAACCCATCGCCGCACGCATCCAGTGCGCGCATCCCAGGCTTGATGGCCTTCGGCCTGGCATAGGGAGCCTGAGTTCGTAGGCGTTCAGACTTCTGAGGCTTCATCGCGAGGACAATGGTAGACGCCCCCTCGCCGGGCACCGGCTGGTCTGGAGCACACTTTCCTCATGTGATCCTTGCGAATCGGTGCGAGTTGATAATCAAGTCGCACTGCGACGCGCCGATAACACGGAGATGCTTAAGGCACCCGGGATCTGGAGCGTGCGATGACGGCCGCCGGCGCTGTGACGGAGATCACACGGGACGGCTCGACGGCCATTTTGCTGGCCGAGGACGATCCCGTGACGCGCATGCTCATGACGCGCTTTTTGAAGAAGGCGGGCTATGAGGTGGATGCCGTCGCCGACGGCACCGAAGCGCTCGAGCATATGACCAGGCGCTACTACCCGCTCTTGGTCACCGACTGGGAGATGCCTGAGATGGACGGCATCGAGCTCTGCAAGGCGGTACGCAACCTGCAGCTCGACGGCTACGTGTATGCGCTCCTCTTGACGGCGCGCAATGCCAAGGAGCATATCATCGCCGGCCTCGAGGCGGGCGCGGACGACTATCTGGTCAAGCCCGTGCACGAGCCCGAGCTCGTCGCGCGCCTGAATACCGGCCGGCGCATTCTTGCGCTCGAGCACTCGCTGCGCGCCGCGAACGAGCGCAACCGCATCCTCTCGATCACCGACGCGCTCACCGGTGCCTTCAACCGCCGCTACATGATGGAACAGCTGCCCCGCGAGCTCGAGCGCTGCCGCCGCTATGCGAATCCCCTGTCGGTCATCATGTGCGACGTCGATCACTTCAAGCAGGTGAACGACGTCAAGGGGCACAGTGCCGGCGACGATGTGCTGCAGCAATTCGTCTGGCGCATGCAGAAATCGGTCCGCGCGACGAGTGATTGGGTGGCCCGCATCGGCGGCGAGGAATTTCTGATCGTGCTTCCCGAGACCGGCTATCACGGGGCCATGTTCGTCGCGGAGAAGATCCGCACCATCATGAACAGCGTGCCGTTCGTGACCCGCGAGGGCGACGTCGCGGCGACGAGCAGTTTCGGTGTGGCCTCGACCGAGGCGCAAGGCCCGGACCTCGTGATGAAGTCCGAGACGCTCATCCGCGCGGCGGATCAGTGCCTGTACACGAGCAAGCAGTCGGGCCGCGACCGCGTCACGGGAATCGAGATCCCCACGGTGCTTGCGCAGACAGCGATTGGCTGAAGCTTCAGCCCACCTCGCGCAGCTGCGCGTTGACCGCGTTCAGATTCTCCTTCAACTCGCGCACCAGGCCGTCGATCTCGCGCAGCGACTTCGCGCGCGCGGCGCTCTCCAGGTGCGAGGCGGCGGCGCTCAAGCGGTGGGCATGGATGTTGGCGCTCGCGCCTTTCAGCGCATGCGCGCGCTTGCCGACGGTCTCGTAGTCGTCCGAGCGCAACGCCTCGACGATGTCCGCGAGGCACTTGTCGCCGCTCGCGACGAAGGTCTTGACCAGCTCGCGCTCGAACTCGGCATCCCCGCCGGTGACTTCGCGCAGCGCCGCGAGGTCCACGTCGTGCGGGATTTTCCGACCGCTTAAATGCCGCTCCAGGCAGTCGGCGAGCTGGCTCGGCACGATGGGCTTGCCCAAATGCGCATCCATCCCCGCAGCGAGGCACTTCTCGCGGTCTTCGTTCATGACATTCGCGGTGAGCGCGATGATGGGCACGCGTTTACCCATGCCGCTTCGATCCTCAGCCTCGCGGATCCGCGCGGCCGCAGTGAAGCCGTCCATGACGGGCATCTGGCAATCCATGAGCACGGCATCGAAGGAGCCTTCGGCGATTCGCTCGAGGGCTTCCGCGCCGTTGTTGGCGAGCGTCACGTCCGCCGCCATCTTCTCGAGGAGTCGCTGCGCCACGCGCTGGTTCACGGGATTGTCCTCGACCAAGAGAATGCGGTAGCCGCGCAGGCTCGCCGCCGGGTAGGCGGGAGCGGCAGTGCTCGGCGCCTGCAATGCGTCGCCCGAGTGGGCATGATCCAGGAGCGTCGCGAGCTTGTAGGCGCGGATGGGCTTCAATCCCATCGCGTCCGGGGGCTGCGGCAGGCTCGCAATCGCGGTGTGATCGGCGCCGAACAGCGAGAGCATGACGAACGGGAGTTTCGCATGGCGCGGATCGGCGCGCAGCGCAGCGAGTAAGTCGAGGCCGCCCTTCGCCGGCATGAGCTCGTCCGCGAGCACGATGTCGAAGGACTCGCCCGCCTCGAGCCGCGCGAGCGCCTCATCGACACTGCCGACGGTCACAGGCTCGAAGCTGAAGAGCTCGAGCTTAGTTCTAAGGCTCGCGCGGCAGACCTCGAGGTCGTCGACGACGAGCACCCGCCGGCGCGCGCCGAGCGGGCTCGGCTCATGCTCCTCGCGCGCGGCCGGGACGGGGAGGGTGACCCAGAAGCGCGATCCTCGCCCGGGCTCGCTCGTGACGCCGACTTCACCCCCCATGGTCTCGACCAGGCTCTTCACGATGGAGAGCCCCAGGCCCGTGCCGCCGTAGTGGCGCGTGGTGGAGGAATCGACTTGTGAGAAGCTCTTGAACAGCCGATCGAGGCGGTCGGCGGGAATGCCGATGCCGGTATCCGACACCTCGAGCTTGAGCAGCTTGATGCCTCCAGCTCCGCTCGTGCCCGAGACGTGCAGCAGCACGTAGCCCTCATGCGTGAATTTCACGGCATTGCCGACGAGATTCATGATGATCTGCCCGAGGCGCACGGGATCGCCGCGGGAGAGCACCGGGGCGTCCCAGTCGATGTTGATGACGAGCTCGATGCCCTTCACGGCGGCCTGCAGCGCGCTCGCCGCGGCCGTGTCGTAGACCACGTCGCGGAGGTCGAAGTCGACGTCCTCGAGCTCCAAGTGCCCGGCGTCGATCTTGGAGATGTCGAGCACGTCGTTGATCAGGGAGAGGAGCGACTTGGCGCTCCCCAAGATGATGTCGACGTACTCGCGCTGGGTGGGATCGAGGCGCGTCTCGGCGAGAATCTGCGACATGCCGATCACGCCGTTCATGGGCGTGCGGATCTCGTGGCTCACGTTCGCGAGGAAGGTGCTCTTCGCGCGGCTGGCCGCCTCGGCGGCGAGCTTCGCATCGAGTGCCGCCTGCTCCGCGAGCTTGCGGTCCGTGACGACTTGCATGGAGCCCGCGAGCCACACCGGCTGGCCATGGCCGTCCCGCTCGGCCTGGCCGCGCAGGCGCACCCACTCGTAATGCCCCAGGCGGTGCTGCACGCGCACTTCCACATCAAACGGCTGATCGTCGGTCAAGTGACGGTCCATTGCGGTGAGCGCCTCTGCCCGATGATCCGGATGGATGAGGCGCTCGAAGGTCTCGTGCGAGCGCGCGAGCTCCCCCGCGCCGAATCCCAGCAGCTCCTCGAAGCGCGGCCCGAACCAGAACTGTCCCGCCGCCACATCGAACTCCCACACGCCGTCGCGCGTGCCGCGCATGGTGCGCGCGAGACGCTTCTCGGTCGAGGTGAGCGCCGCCTCGGCTAGCTTCAACTGCGTGATGTCCATGAGCGCGCCGGTGATGCGCACCGCTTTGCCGTCGACGCCGAACGTGACGTCAGCCTTCTCGCCGATCCAGCGTTCGCGCCCGTCGCCGAGCTCAAGGCGATAGGCGCAGCGAAAGCTCGGGTTCTCCGGCGAGGTCTCGAGCGGGGCGCGGCGGATGCGCTCCAAGTCGTTGGGGTGAATGTTCCGCAGCCGCCCATTCCAGTCGCCGAGCGGTATTCCCGCCGGGAGACCCAGGAGCTCGTACAGGTTATCCGAGAAGATCCAGCGCTGCCGCGGGATGTCGAGGTCCACGGTCGCGATCCCCGCCACCGTCTGCGCGACGCTCAACGAATCGGCCTTTTGCTTGAGCGACTCCTCGAGCTGCTTGCGCACCGTCACGTCGGTGATGGTGCCGATGAGACGCGCCGGCTCCCCGTCCGCCCCGCGCGCGATCTCCCCGCGCGAGGCCACCCAGCGCACGCTCCCGTCGAGCATGGGAATGCGGTACTCGGCGTCGAAATTGAGGCCGCTCGTGATGGCGTGGCTCAGCTCGTGCACCACCGTCTCGAAGTCCTCGCCATGCACCGTCGCCAGCCAGTCGTCGCGGTGGAAGGCCACTCCGTGCGCGGGAATCCCCACGATCTCGCAAAAGAGCGGCGTCGCCTCGATCAGACCGCTCTCGAGATCCAGATCGAAAATCCCGAATCCCCCCGCGCACTGCGCGAAGCGCAAAAACTCCGCCGAGCGATGCAGCTCCGACTCCCGCGCCTGGCCGAAGCGCAACACCTGCCGCACGCCCTCCGCGAGCGCATCGAGCTCATCCGACCCCGCCTGCGGCGAGGCACCCGGATCGGCGATAGGAGCGAGCGATGCCCGCAACGTCCGCACCCGGCGGGACACCTTCACCGCCGAGGCGAACGCCGCCCCGGCCATCGCCAGCGCCAGCACCCACGCCACGATCCCCGCGGCGAGCGCATGGCGCGGCGCCACAATGAACGTCGCGGGCACCGCCCCCAGCGCGAGCAGGGCCGCTACCGGCACGGCGATCAATTTGCTGCGAATCGGCCCGCTCTGCATGCCTCATCCCGAGTTGGTCTGGGCGTTCGCCCACTCGTCATTTATCGGCCGGAGCCCGGGTGCCTTGAGCTATGATGCGCCTCGATTTTTAGGTCCGCGGAGCCCTCGGTGGTCATCAATCCAGAGAAAGCCAAGCTCCTTGCCGACCGGCTCCTCGCCTGGTTCGACGCCCACGGCCGCAGGACCCTCCCCTGGCAGCAAAATCCCACCCCCTACCGGGTCTGGGTGTCCGAGGTGATGCTGCAGCAGACCCAGGTCGCGACTGTGATTCCCTATTACGGGCGTTTCATGGCGCGCTTTCCGACCGTCGAGGCGCTCGCCGCAGCGCCCGAGGATGAGGTGCTGCACCTTTGGACCGGACTCGGATACTACGCACGGGGGAGGAACTTGCTCGCCTGCGCGAAAGTCCTGGTCGAACGCCATGGCGGGGATTTTCCAACCGGCATCGAAGCGGTGACCGCTCTGCCCGGCATTGGACGCTCGACCGCCGGCGCCGTCCTCGCGCTTTCCAGGGGTGAACGGCATCCCATTCTCGACGGCAACGCCAAGAGATGTTTGGCGCGCGTGTTCGGCATCGAGGGAGATCCCAGCTCCACCGGCGTGCTCAACACATTGTGGGCGGCGGCCGAAAATTGCACACCCCACGCGCGCGTCGCGCACTACACCCAGGCGATCATGGATCTCGGCGCGACCCTCTGCACCCGCTCGCGGCCTGCGTGCACCGTCTGTCCCCTGGTCGAGATCTGCCTCGCCGCGCGCGAGGGGCGGCAAGCCGAATTGCCGGGCATCAAGCAGCGGCGCGCGCGTCCTTCGCGCGAGGCCGTACTTTTGATCGCCGAGACCGGCGATGAGGCCTCGCGCTCCGTGCTCGTCGAGCGCCGGCCAGCCGCCGGCATCTGGGGCGGCCTCTGGTCCCCGCCGCAATTTCTGAACCAGGCGGAAGCGCTCGCCTGGTGCCGACGCGAGCTTGGTGATGTCGAGGACATGGAGTCCCTGCCGCCGATCGACCACGGGTTCACCCACTTCGACCTGCGCTTGCAACCGCTGCGCGTGCGTTTTACGCCCCTATCTCAAGTGCGTGAGGTTCATGACCGGATCTGGTACGCGCTGCGCTCCCCGCCCAAGGTCGGCCTACCCCGACCCATCCATCGGCTGTTCGAGCGCATGCGGAATGCCGCAGCGGTAGCGTAAGATTCATCCATGACGCGCAAGGTTCAGTGTGTTGTTTTGAAGCGCGAGGCCGACGGTCTCGAGTATCTGCCTTACCCCGGCGAGCTCGGTAAGCGCATCTACAACAACGTGTCGAAGGAAGGCTGGGCGCAGTGGGTCGCCCACCAGACCATGCTCATCAACGAAAATCGACTGACCACCATCGAGCCCAAGGCCCGCGCGTTCCTGGTCAAGGAAATGGAGAAGTTCTTCTTCGGCGAGGGGTCGGAGAAGCCCAAGGACTACGTGCCGAAGCCCGGGTAACCCCCGTTTTCAGCACCCTAACTGATTGATTTAATGAAGGTTCATTGACGTAAGGCCCCCGCGCCTGTTTAATACGCCGCTCCTCGGAAGGCCAGGTAGCTCAGTTGGTAGAGCAGCGGACTGAAAATCCGCGTGTCGGGGGTTCAATTCCCTCCCTGGCCACCAATAAATCAACAATTTACGCGTCGCCGACCCCGGCGCAGAGTCGATTATATTAGACACTGTCTAATATTCTTGAGGTTTCGTCCTATCCAGAGGGCGCGCACGGGTCGGTTTTCTCCGGTAGATGGAATTGGTGACTTTCGGATCTGTATGACCGGATCTAATCGTCGCCGCCGCAGCTGAATCGTCGCTCAGCGACTTGGCGCGGATGTCGTGAAACGTAAATCGGGCGGTGATCACCTTGGATTCGGCGGCCTTGCGCATGAGCCGGTCCCACATTGTCCGAAACCCGTCACTGGTATAGCGCTTGCCCTGCAGATTGCAGATCACAAACTGACGCACGCGGGGTGAGATGCCAAAGGCGCGGTCGATGACTGCGCGGAGTTCTGCGCTCCACTCAATGATCAGTCGTTTGTTGGTTTTTGCGGTCACGATATCGATGCCTTCCTCCGTCACGTGACGCTTCTCCAAACCCAATAGATCGCCCTGGCGAAGACCGGTGAGCAACGCCAAGTCCATGGCAATCTGAATCATCGGCGTTGCCAGCGCATGTACGCTGGAGTATTCGTCGTCGGCGATATAGCGTTCGCGTTTTTTCTCAGCGAGCCGGGGAACTTGCTTGCAAGGGTTGTGGCTTACGGCCCCCCACTCGATTGCCTTAGTCATCACGGAGGATAACAAAGATTTCTCTCGGTTCGCCTGGACTACAGACTGCTGTCCGCGTTTATTACGACATTCAAAAATGTGGGTTGCGGTTATCTCGCGCGGCGGAACTTCGCCAAATACCGCCCGGAGTAGTGGGAGCTGCTTGCGATAGTCGATTTGAGTGCGCGGAGCCTTCGTGGGGATGACCTCAAGCGCATAGCGATCAAAGACGCCGTTCATGGTGTTCAAAGAGCCGGCGTCGCCCACGAGGACGGCTAGATTTCGAAGTGCGTCCGGATATGACCGGCCAAGATTGTTCCACTTCCCGGAGTGATCGACAAAGTAGTAACCGCCGTGCTGGTGGTACATTCGCTGAGGAAGGTGTTTACCGGATTTGCGATGTCTACCCACGGGCCGATCCTCGGTTTGCGATGGCTGCAAAGTTCGGTTGCGCTTGAGGTGGCGGTGCCTTGGTCAAATCGGAGATGAGGACTACGGGCCTGCCATCGGCCCGAATGCGGAAGCTAATGCCTTCACGCTGTAACCACCGGCGCTGTCCTGAGTATCGGCGGTAGCCGGTCATTTCGCAAAGCTGTTCTTGGGTTAGGAACATAGGTGCCCCCAACAGGTTGAACTACAGTAGACACCCAATGCTGCCGGTCTGTGGGGTGCGAGCGCAGGCGATCTCGGCGCTGCCGCGTAGTTTCCCATTGCTTGCAGAATCTGACTTACTAAATCGCAGCCATGGCGGCGCGTATCCAATGCGTTGCGTACGTTAAATGCTTCCTGCTGGGCACGTATCTTAGGATGCTCTGCGTAGCCACTCACGCTGCGACCTCCTCCGGCGCGGTCACCGATTCGCTCGCATGCATCGCGGCGTTCTTCGGGAGCTTGTTGTGCAGCGATTCGGGCACGGTTCGTTTGACGCGATCGTTGTCCGCCCCGATCTTCGCCTTTTCGTTGTCGATCGCCTCAATAATCGCTCGCATATCGGGGTCTTGCACAAGCGGCAATGACCGACACTTGGGCGGCCTTCTCACGCCGTAAAAATATCCGCAGCGCCAGCACCCTCTTTTCCTGGCGCAACATTCGTTACCCCACATGGGCATTGCATCCAAAGCGGCTAGTTCGCGGTCGGTCCGGGACAGAGCTGAGTCGTCAGCATCGTCGGACGATGTGGGAGCAGGTGTCCGTGGAGCGGGGACGAACACCCTGCCGATGTTCGCCTCTAGCCCCGGCTTCATCTCCTCTCGAATTGCATCCCGCTGCGCTTTGGTTAACTTCTTGCCGTGCCGAAGCTCTCCCTGCGCCTCTCTCGACTCTAGTAGCGCGATGGTCTCGTCACGTTCTAGTTCTAGCGTGACCTCGCTATCCGCTTCGCCGGGCAACATCTTGGCGCTTAGGGTCGTGTCGATCGATTCAGTAGCAATCCGCTTCCTTTTCCATCGTTTGTACGCCGCTTTGAGGCGCTGTGTGCAGGGGGGTGTTTCGGGGCGCTCTCCCAAGAGCAACGCCGAGAAGCACATCGGGGCGCGCGTGCTGGTGACAGTCGACGTTAAGAAATTCTATGACAACGTCGACCACAGGGCGGTATTCCGCACCCTTCGGGAGTTCGGCTATAGCACGGCGGTCGCGGGACTCTTGACCAAGTTAACCACTCGTCGCGGGTTGCTGCCCCAAGGTGCGCCGACCAGCAATGTCATTGCAAACCTTGTTCTAACGCGCCCGGTTGACGTGCCAACCCGGGCAGAAGCCGAGAAGACGACCACGAGGTTCACGCGCTTTGTCGATGACATCGCCCTTTCTGGCGACAATCCGAGTGCGCATATTGGAGACGTCGCGCGTCGCCTATCCTCGTGTGGACTGTCGATCCACCGCGGTGAGAAATTGAGGATTAGGCCGCGCTCCATGCCGCAGAAGATCACTGGCCTGAACATCAATAGCGGTAGACCGACGGTTCCGCGCCAGTACCGCGACAAGGTCCGTTCCGAGATTCACGGACTTGCGACGATCTCCGATCCCGCGAAGCGTGCCGAAGCTGCCCGGAAGATTTCCGGTCGCATCGCGTACCTTCGGCAGTTTCACCCCGCAGCGGCTCAACTTCTCGCGGATCAGTTAGCGCATACCCATCGCTAAATCGCCGATCCATACCGAAAACGATTGTCGTAAAATTTCTTGGGCGGATGATCAATGGGCGGCCGACATTGCTGCTTTGGGCAGTTCCAGATTGAGAGGCTAGACAATGCCCGATCAAACGAATGACTATTCAAAGGCAACTGCTTTCATAACGGACTTTGCGCGGTCGCTTTTGCCTCAGGCGGAAATTGTCTTTAGTCATGGGAAGCTCAAGGTTGCGAGCGAGGGCAAGCACTTTTCGCTACCGTTTACCAGGGAAGACCTTGACGACCTAGAGCCAGTGCTCGACGGCGATCTTCCGACGAAGTACTCCGATGGGATGAAGAGCAAGATTCAGCTGCAGATTTATCTTGCCTTTTTCCAGGAGGGCTTTATCCCGAACGTCAAGCTTTCCAAGGTAATGCTTGAGGAAAAGCGCGACTGGACGAACGCGATTCGAGCCGGGGTGCACTTCGACGACAAAGTGGCGGCGCGGCTATACCGCGGGTTGCAGGCTCTAGAGTCTTACTTGGATCAGACACTGCAGAAGCACGGCGAGATTGAAGGGGTGCGCAAAGATTTGGAGGCAATCCGGGTCCTGACCACTTGGTACCAAGAGAACAATAACCTTCATATTGGGATGCTGGATCGAGAGGCACTCTCACTTCTGAAAGGTGCCGCTGTCATTGCAATCATGGAGCTGGAAGACAAGAAAGGAACGTCGACGGCCAAGCGCGTAACAAGCAGCTATGACGCGGACATTCTCTCAATGGTTCAGGAATTCGAGAGCAGACCCTACGATCGGATAAAGCTGCCCGGCGTACTCTTTGAGTATCTTGGAGACAATGTCCCCACGCCACGTACTTCTGTCCCTGTGTCTACCGCGCCCCGGCAGGTGGTTGCTACTGCTTCCGGTCTGGACGACCTTCTACGGTCAGTCAATCCAAGATTGATAGATCGACGATGTGGTGCTTGGCTAACTTTGAATTCGGACAATCCCGATGCGGTAAGTCAGGCGGTAAATTCGATGGTCGAAATTATGAGTGAGGTTATCAATTTCGTGCGTAAGCGCGCTGGCAATCCGCCGTTGAAAGATATCCTTCCCACAATTCTAAGCTCCGAAGGGCAGTCAGACTGGGTGCTGGCGACGCACAAATGGATATGTGAGACCAAGAGCGCACTCCAATCGGTCAAACACAACACGGCCGCCCAGTCGAGGCATATAGCAAGCGCCGCGATGACAGCTGCGGAATTGGTCGTTCTAATACTTTTGGCCTGAGGCAATCGATGTCGTGCTAAATGGCGGCGATTGGGATGGACTTGAACAGGCCCTTCGAGGCTGCGCGCTCGTGACCGATGAGGAGTGCGCGTATCTCAAGAATGCATTCGTCGCAACCGAGCGGATGTGGGCAGAGCACGTCGCGAAGGTCGCGACGGTGCGCTTTGTGATGTTGTCTGAGGCCCCGCTGTTCGGAACCGCGGAGCGCTATTTCTACAACACCGCCACTTCATTTGGTGGCTTCTTCTATTTTCAGGATGCGGAGGCGATATTAGGCCGCGGATTCGCTGAAGGGCGCACGGGCAAGCAATTCCTTCTGGCCGAGCTTGCGCGTGCCGGCTTCATCATCCTGGACCTCTTCCCGTTCGCGTTAAACGAAGTCGATACGCCATCTATCACATACCGGAAAGTGTCGCCGCGCCGCTATCGGGAGTTGTTCCAGCAAACGACTTCGCTCTATTTCGATAGGAAACGCGATCTGATTCTTCAGCATGGAAGCCCGCTTTTTCTGTTCCGTTATGGGACGCTGAAGTGCAGATTAGGGGACCTCGTCGATGCCGAACTAGCAAAGCGCAACATCGGCCCCACACATTCCGTCGGCGGTACAAACATGTCGCTCGACCGCGAGAAGCTGAAGCAGCTCTGTCAGGCGGCGGCGAGAACCTCCTAGCGCTTAGACGCTTCCACGGAACGACAAACGCCGGTCGCGTCGACATGGCAACGCTGGGTCCAACATGCGCGCCATTCGATTAAAGGTTCGCAGCATTTGATTCGCTGCCGCGGTCGATCGACAGGAAGCATTCTACGCGCCGGCCGGCGCCGATTCTTAGAAGCTGGCATGTTTCTTAGAAAAACATCACAAATCTGCGGAGCTGAGCATTGCCGGTATGGCGGTGCTACTTTGATTTGCCCATCCGTGGTGCCGATCCGGCAGGGTTGTCCCGCAGGTCTCGCACGTCCCGCCGCGGGGCTCGGCGTGAAAGATCCGAGGGACCCGCTGCAAAATGCCACCGGCGCTGCGCGGCTCGACGCCGAACTCCTGAAGCGGTATGGCGGCGACATGACCGAAGCTCTCGCTGCCTACAACTGGAATCCTTCCGGCGTCGATGCCGCACTCGCACTGTCGAAGAAAACCGGCAAGGACTGCTTGTCGTATGCGCCCAAAGAAACGCAAGAGTACATTTCGAAGCTCGGCGCGCGATCGAATGGCGTCGACATCAACATTTATGATAACACCGGCGGCTCCGCCGTAGTGACCGTGAGCGGATTGGCGCACTGATGTGAAGCGGGTGGGGTAGTGGCGATTGTCGCGCTCATCGGTGCAGTGCTTTGCGTCGCGGCGACGGCGAACCTGCTCTTATCCATGATCTGCGCTCCGCGATGTTGAAAACGCCGCCGCGACTATAGCGCGCCTCAATGACTCCGATGCCCCCTGGGCGTCGTCAGCGGCACCGCCTTCGCTGAGCACCTCTTCTCGCCGCACTTCGTGCAGCGCATCCGCCGGACCACGTCCTCGAGCTTCGCCTCCCACCCGGAGATAGCGGCCAACGTTTGCGGATAAGCCTGGCGCACATGGCGCAAGCGCAGCTCAGCACGATCAGGTATTGGCCGAATTCGTCGGAGAGCTTTTCGACGTGGAGAGGGCGCATGACCGGTACTGTACATCCATAAGGGGTATCCACTTAGCTCCACTAAGCGGCTGGTCGGATGATATCGGCATAGGTCACTGGGTTGGTAACGACGGCTTGCTGAAGTAAGCGATAGAAGAGCATGCCGCGAGACGCCGAGGAGCGGCGATTGAAGCGGAACACGAATTCGTCGAGATAAGCATCTAGGTGTTCAGGCTGAACCGAGCCGTGGTGCGTTCCGAGGATCCAGCGCTTCAACAAGGCGGCAACCCGATGCACGCCCGCCATGGAGACATGCGCCGGTGTATTCGATCCGAGCATGACGTTGCGTTCATGCTCATAGCCCAGATCGCGAAGCGATCGGTAGGCGGCTGAACCATCGGTGCGTACAGTTGATCCCGGCTCAATGGAGGTTTGCACGAACGGCACCACGCACTCCGCTGAGTCGTTCGCTATACGGCGCAACCGGATCCGCCCGAACCCTTTGGGCTGAAGGATCTCCACCGCCAGAACGATCAAGACCTTACTCGTGTTGTTCTTGGGCCCGGCAGCGGAAATAGGCTGCTCTCGATCCGTGATGGCCAGATACGCCTCATCGACCTCGACCAAGCCCTTGAGTCGGTCCCGATCGGGACGCACCATGGCGCGACGAAATCGGTGCAGCATCGTCCAGGCGGTTTGATAACTTCTCAGTCCCAACACGCGCTGCAGACCCAACGCGCTCACGCCTTGCTTTTGGTTGGTCAGGTACCACGCAGCCGCCAACCACACCCGAAGCGGCGTGCGCGTCTTGTCAAAGATAGTGCCTGCCGTCACCGTGCTCTGATGGTGGCAGTCCTTGCACATCAGTCGAATGCGGCTGGCGCGGTACGGCGGTGTCATGCTGCCGCAGCTCGGGCATGCGAAGCCGCTCGGCCACCGCAAGCGTTCCAGGTACGCGGCACACGCTTCGTCGGAGGAAAACGAATCGAGAAACTCGCTCCAGGTGCGCGGATAGTCTTGAGTGGATAGGGGCATCATGCTGTATATAATACCAGGCCACGGAGCTTTGTGGAGCTAAGTGGATACCCCTTACATCCATACAGTCAGGCGTTAAACTTCCAAATGCGAGCGATTTGATCGCGGTAACAAGAGGAGGTACTTCGTGTACAGCGATGCCCACGTGGCTGAGATGGAGAGCAACTGCCGAAGATTGGCGGCCGAGGTGCAAGCGCTGATGCTCGATGGCCTCGCTCAGTGCAACTCCCTCGCCAGCCCCAAAGCAAAACAGCACATGTTTCAGGGCGTCGGGCTCATTGCAGCCTGAGATAAAACAATGCGCGCTTATAGGCTAACGAAAGGCTTCTAGGAAGGCAGAATCAGCGGGCAGGCATAATGAGGACGCAAGCTTGCGATAATCGTGGTCGGGTCGGGGGCCCGCCGGAGCCATGGCGGCGCGCGAGCTCGGTTTCTCGAGAAGGCGCATAAGCACGGCGGCACCTCGGCGACCTCAAATCGCCGCCACGAGTGGTTAACGGAATTAATGAAACGTCGGCCGAGGAATGTGGCCGTTGTGGCGATGGCGAACAAGATGGCACGCACGATCTGGGCGCTGACGGCCCATGAACGTGCGTATCAGTCTGGGTACGTGAGTCGGCCTGCGTAAGGGCCGAGATCACGATGAATTAACCGCTAACAAAGGAAGGTACGCTAAAAGGTTGCGCAAGGACTACAACGTGTAATGGTAAACAGGTCAGACTGTGACCAGCCAAGCCTGCATGGTCGTCCGAGCTTCGAGCTCTCAGGAGAAATGAGGCGCGGGTCAGCGAAATCCATCAGGGCCCGCAGGCTACGGTTTGCAAAATAGGCCGGATATAAATCTCCTGCAGCCTAATCTGTCGGTCATCACAGCAAAGAGACCTTGCACATCGGGAGGCGTCCATATAACGACCATGTCGAGCGCTACCGTAGATCTTGCCAATCCGCTCATTCGCGATATTGGACCTTTGGCCGACCGGAGGGCGCCGAGCGCTCTCGATATGAAACTGCCGACGGGAACCAGGCTCATCTCGGTCGACAATCACTGGGAGATTTCAGTAGATATTTTCTACGAAAACTTTCCAGCCCAGCTCAAGGAGAAGGCACCGCGGGTTTGGTTCGATAAATTTTGGCGCATCGGTTATCGAGGGAAAGTCGAAGCTCTGCCGATCGGTAAGAAAGTCGAGGAGTTAATTCCTCGTACCATCGGGGAAGGCGTGTGGAATCCCGAAGTGCGCTATCGCGACCTCGACCTCGAAGGTGTGCAGGAGGAAATGGTCTTCCCCAATACGCTCATCGGTTTCGCGCGCTATCCGGAATTCGAAGTTCAAGAGCAGCTATACCGGGTTTATAACGAGCATTATGCGGCAGGTCACATCAACAAGAATCCGCGTTCCCATGCCATCGGTATCTTCAGCAATTGGTGGGATCCGGCGGCCGCGGAGCGGGCAATGCGCGAGATCGTCGATCTTGGCCTCAAGACTTTCATGATTCCGGTCAATCCCGGCAAGAGCATCGAGGGGGGGAAAGAGATATCGTACGGGGATGCGATCATGGACCGTTTCTGGGACGTGGTTGCAGAGGCGGGCCTACCGGTTTGCTTCCACGTCGGAGAGGGAACGGACCTGGACCACCGCGGCGGCCAAGGCGAATTGCTGATGACCCTACTCGCTCCGTTCCGAAAACCGTTCGGCCAGCTCGTGTTCGGCGGCGTGTTCGATCGTCATCCGAACCTTCGGATCGTATTTGCGGAGGGGGGCATCGCCTGGGTGCCGCCGGCGCTCCAGGATGCGGAGGCGATCTTCGACAGCTTCGGCAACGACGATATCATTCATATTGATCATCGGCCCAGCCACTACTGGCACAACAACTGTTACGCCACATTCCAGAGCGACCCGCTCGGACTTAAGCAACTCGATATCATCGGCGCTGACCGCGTCATGTGGGCGACCGACTACCCGCATAGCGAAGGGTCTTTCGGTTACGGGCGCGAAACCGTACGCGCGGTCGTGGATGCGACCAGCGCGGAGGATGCCCGCGCGATCCTGGGTGGTACCGCGATCAAGCTTTACAGGCTCGATAGCTAACAGGTCGGCGCAGTCGTCACTCACCCGCTGCGCTTGATCCGTCGCGGCACTTAGTCGACGAACAGATCGAGACTCTTCTAGCCGAGCTCGGGTTTGAGCCCGCCTATCGGTGGTGTGACGCCAATCGGGCCGTGATCGCAGGGGAGCCTAATGAATCGTAGAATTCTTCCTTTGCTCGGGTCGGCCTTTAGCGCGGCTGGGCTTTTTGTCGGTAACCTTGGGGGAGAGGCGGCATGATGAGGCTCGAAGGCAAGACAATTCTAATTGCAGGCGCCGGCAGCATCGGCGGCGGACTCGCTCGGCGCTACGGACAAGAGGGCGCCAATGTATTGCTCGGCGATGTGGATCTCGAATCCGCCGCTTCGGTCGTCGCGGACATAACGGCCGCGGGTGGTAAAGCGCTCGCGACCCGGCTCGACGGAGCCGACGAGCAATCGGCGAGGGAGGCGGTGGCACTGACCTGTCGTACCTTTGGTGGTCTTGATGGCCTGCATGTCAATTTCGCGACCTTTGTCGATCACGATCAAGACACCGGAGTGCTCGAACTGCCGCTCGCGGTCTTCGACGAGACGTTACGCATCAACTTGCGCGGTTACTATCTTTGCACAAGAGCAGCGTTACCGGCCATGCTAGATCGCGGCGGATCGATCATTTACACCAGTTCTCCCGCCGCTTCGAAGGGCGAACCCACCCGTGTCGCCTATGCGATCAGCAAGGCGGGCGGCAATGCACTGATGCGCCATGTCGCAGCCCGCTACGCGTCCAAGGGCGTGCGCGCGAACTGCATCGTGCCAGGCTCAGTATTGTCGAAGCGCCTCGAAACGGTAGTCTCGCCGCAAATGAAAGATTGGATGATTAGCCTCGCCCTCATCAAGTCGCGCCTCGGGCGTCCCGAAGACATTGCGGCGATGGGTGCCTTACTGATGTCCGATGACGGGTCCTACATCACTTCCCAAGTCATCGGCGTAGACGGCGGCGTCACGAAGGGGAATTGAAGATGCCCGATGAGAAACTGATGATCGGGGTTCGCAAGCGTGGGCACCGGAGGCCATCCTCGCCGTCGACAACATCACTAACTGCACGTCGGTGAACACTGACGATGTCCATGCAGTCGTAAAGAGGAGGTCTGTCCATGCATCCGAAATACCCTCGTGTCTTCAGCCCGATCAAGCTTGGACCGATCGATATCTCGAACCGCTTCTATTTCTCGCCCCATGGTGTCTTTCTCACCGTCGGCAGCGCGCCCTCCAATGACTATGTCTACTATCAGGCCGCGCGTTCCAAGGACGGCGGCGCCGGATTGATCATCTGCAGCATGACGGTGACCGAGCGCGCCCGGCTCGGCCAGCCGTCGCCGTATCTGAAAGAGAACATTCCTTCGTTTCGCGCCCTGGCCGACGCCGTGCACGACGAAGGCGGCAAGCTTTTCGCGCAGATTTGGTACTGGTGGGGTACGGAGGGGACCTGGCAGCCGTGGAGCCCGGCTGCTCCCTCGATATCAGCCTCGAAGGCTCAGTATGGGTCTGGCGGCAGGACGTTCTCGACCCACGAGATGACAAAGGACGAAATCCGGGCTGCGGTCGATGCGCACCAGCAATCGACGGCGAACCTGCGGGAAGCCGGATTCGATGGGGTCATGGTTCATGGCTCTCACGGTGGGATGATCCAACAGTTCCTGTCGCCGTATTTCAATCATCGTTCCGACGAATACGGGGGCAGCCTCGAGAACCGCATGCGGTTCATGATCGAGGTCCTGAAGGCGACACGTGAGGGCGCTGCCGGCAAGCTCGCGGTCGGCATGCGGTTCAACTGCGATGAGATGCTTCCGGGCGGCTACGACACCAATGGCGCACGCGAGGTTTTGAAGAAAGTGTCCGATGCCGGCCTGCTTGACTTCGTCGATCTCGACGTCGCCGTTGAACCCAATCAGTTGCATTTGGGTATGCCCCCGACGCTCTCGAAAGTGCATGTGTACCGTCCGTACGTGGAGAAGGTGCGCAGCGCTGCCGGAAAAGTCCCAGTGCTCAGCGTCTTGTCCCGGGTAACGGACATGGCCGATGCGGAGGCGGCGATCGCATCCGGTGTCTGCGACATGGTCGGCGCCGCGCGCGCGCTCATCGCCGAACCGGAATTCGTTAAGAATGCCCGCGAGGGCAAGGAAGAGCGCAGCCGCACGTGTATCGCCTGTAACTGGTGTTTGATGGGTCCAAGCGAGGGCGCGCAGGGCTGCACCATTAATCCCGCCAGCTACCGGGAGCGCCTCTGGGGTGTCGATTCATTCAAGCCCGCGGCGCGCCGTGCGAAGGTGATCGTCGGCGGCGGTGGTCCGGGCGGCCTCGAAGCGGCGCGTGTGTCTGCCCTCAGGGGCCACGACGTCACTTTGTTCGAGGCGCGCGACAAACTCGGCGGCGCAATCGCGCTTTGGGCCAAACTGCCCGGTCGTGAAGTCTTCCAGACCAGCATTGACTGGTGGGAACGTGAACTCAATCGGCTCGGCGTCAAGATCCGCCGCGGGACCGAAGCGACGGCCGCCGCAATCCTCGCTGAAAAGCCCGACGCCGTCATCGTCGCGACGGGGGCACGCTACAGCACCAGTGGCCATAGTCATTTCCGCGACACCGATATCCCCGGACACGATCAGAACTTCGTCTATCGTCCGGAAGACATTCTTCTAGGCGGCGTGCGTCCGTCGGGAAAAGTCCTCTTGCTCGACGCCGAGGGCTTGCACGCGAGCGTCGGGATCGCGGAGATTCTCGGCAAAGCAGGCGCCGACGTCGAGTACATGATGCCTGGCTTCTCGCCCGTATCGGCGCGTCTCGAGGGCACCCAGGAACTCGGGTTCATCATGAAACGCTTACATGATGCGAAGGTGAAGATATCGCCGTCGACTTATATCAAGCGTATCGGCAATCATGAGGTCATCGTGTACGACGTGTACTCCGAGCACGAGCGCACCGTGAAAGGCGTCGATGCGGTCGTGCTGTCGACGGGCCGTGTCTCTGTGGATGGGCTCGCAAAGGAACTCGACGGCAAGATCGCGCCGGTATTCACTATCGGCGATGCGCTCGCGGCGCGGGTGTTCGCAAGCGCTACCTATGAGGCCCAGAAGTTCGCACGCTATATCGGCGAGCCTGACGCTCCGAAGAGCTTCAGTGATGTCTTCTTCCAGAAGAACCCGCCGGAGTTCATGCCCGCGCCGGGCGCGACAATCAAACGCCGCGGATTTCTGTAACGGGAAGGATACGGGCTGAAATATCGCTCGACGCGAAAGCGGGCAGACTTTCCGCGCGGTCACTCATGGTGAGAGAACTTGATGAACCGTTGTACGCAGGAACGCAGGAAAGCAAATGACAGCGATCGATGCGATTGCGCAAGCGATGATCATCGACGCCGGTGCGCCTGAGCGCGCTGAACCGGTGTGGTTCCAGGGGGACTGGAAACGCATTGGGACAGACGTGAAGCGACTGCCAGTGCGTATCGCCAAAGAAACTTTGGAAGCCCGATGGGGCAAGGTGAAAGCTTTGCAACGTCTGCTGACCCGCTCGCACAGCGGCAAGATGTTTGCCGTGAAGCGAGTGACGGAGAATCGCGGCTAGAGAACGCCGGGTTGACGGTAGGATTTGGTCAAAAATGGTGGACATTGAGCAAGGCCCGCTGAGCCAAGCTACTATGCTGTATCCTAGCGCTTTCGACGATCGCGTCAAATACACGAACGCACAAGCGACGGCCAGGTCTGGGTGTCTACACTTGGAGCGAGTCGGGTGGATTCAAACCGAGCTATTTCGGACCGCGCGCTTTTGCCGCCTCTTCTCGGGTCAGTTGAGCTGATCCGGGGCGTCCGATCTAGCAGCGCAGTAAGCTTCCTGGTCATTCACTATGGCCTTATAACCGTTCTCCCAGGGCTTTTTTCTAACCAACCAGCCCGCTGATCTTTGAGGATTTGAGGAGTCTGTGCTGTGCCCATAGTCGTCTCGGATGACGTAATTGCTTAACTTGAAAGTCTTGGTATCCGCAGCGGAAACTATGTGCTTTAGGCGCTAAACCGAATACAGAGTGTCATAGTTGCTCGCCTGACTAGCGCGGCACGTGATATTCGGCGTTCCCTTTGACGGTAGACATAAATTCGGCGCGTAAGAACTGGTAAGTACTATTGATCTAGGTCGTCAGCATTCGCATCACCTACGACTTCAGATGATCTCAACTGTTCTGGATAAGGGAGGCGGCTGCGGTTGCTCTCAAGAGCTCGCGCAATCCAGAGCCTCGATGGAGGCTGCATCCAACTTGAGATCCACACCTTGAATCAGGGTTTTGAGCTGCTCGCTGTTCGTGGCGCTGGCGATCGGAGCGGTGACGCTGGGCCTCGCGATCAGCCATGCCAAGGCAACGGCAGCCGGCGTGCTGCGGTAGGAGGCGGCAACTTCATCGAGCGCGCGTAAGACGCGCTCGCCGCGAGGAGTCAGGTAACGGCCGACGATTCCAGCGCGCGACTTGCCCTCGAGATCTTGCCGCGAGCGATACTTACCGGTGAGAAAGCCGCTGGCAAGCGAGAAATAAGGAATGACACCAAGTTTTCGCTGCTCGCATACCGGCTCGAGGTTCTGCTCGTAGTCTGAGCGATCGTATAGGTTGTATAACGGCTGCAAACTCTCATAACGTGGCAGACCGTGTTGCTCGGCAAGGTCCAACGCCTCCTTGAGCCGCGCGCCCTTGTAGTTCGACGCACCGATGACGCGGACTTTTCCTTGGCGAATTAACTCCGCGTAAGCCTGAAGCGTTTCCTCGAGAGGTGTGCCCGGGTCGTCTTGATGCGACTGATAGAGATCTATGTAATCGGTCTGCAAGCGGCGCAACGAGTCCTCGATAGCCTTAAATATGTAGGCCCTCGATAGTCCATCCTTGCCCGGTCCCATCGAGTGGCCGACCTTGGTCGCCAGAATCACGCGATTGCGATTACATCGCGCATGGAGCCATTTTCCGATGAGGGTCTCCGACTCGCCGCCGGTATGTCCAGGTACGAACCGCGAGTAGATGTCAGCGGTGTCGATGAAATCGAAGCCCGCCGCAACGAATTCATCCAGTAACCGCAATGATGCGGCTTCATCGAGCGTCCAGCCAAATACATTGCCGCCAACCACTAACGGTGCCGTATGAATGTCCGACTGTCCCAATCTGCGTTTCTTCATAGCGCCTCAACCGGAGCACCTATTCTACACCCCGAAGAGCATCTGTATGAGATGGACATCGATGATCCAAAACGACATTCGCCACATTGGACGAAGCTACGCAGGCCGGGCGGATGCCGATTTCGTCCGCGATGGGCACCTCTAAGACGAGATCGTCCGCGACGTATCGTTTCACGATTCCCACCGGCCGCCGAAGCCGTTCTCAATCATCGTCTTCACGACTTGTATATTTTTCTTCTGCAGATCCGTCACTCATTGGTTTCTACCGTCTCACCATCGGATGATCTTAGAAACACGACGATTTTTGCTTGCGTCCCCCGCCTCTCTAAATTCTCAATATATTCGCCGGATCCCGTCGAGCGATGACCTTCGCAGGCGCGAATGCCCCAAGACCCATACGGTACGATCAATGGCAAGCGGTGTAGGTCGGCTTTGACAGAGATGATTGCCCCACACAAATCGAACCGCAAAATGAGAAAGACGTAGGACGGACTACGACAGCGCCACGAGCGCGCTGGATCGTCGAGCGCTTCTTTGCTTGATTGCAATGGCAACGTCGGTTCCTGGTACGCTGGGAATATTACGCGGCAAATTTTCTCAGCTTTCTGAGATATGTTCTAGTTGATCCGTAGCCAAGCAATTGAACCTAATGACAATAGTTGTATCAGGGTAAAGCTTGCTGATAGGGTAATAACGCGTTTATAGCAAGGTTAAGCGGCGACGCTGGGCGATGTCATATTCGCATGCGATGCGAGGAACTACATCTGCCGGCAAACCGAGTACGGAGGTCCAAAAAGACAAGAGTATTTCGAAGGCGACTACCAGATCTTGCCAGGGGCCGATGATTCGCGCGAAACCCATTATTCCCGTCCAGGAAATAAGACCGGTTTCGTGATGGCCGAATAGTCCGCCGGAACAGAGGAGGGGCGTCCGAAGAACCGATCCAGGTCCGCAGCCGCCGATGTGGTACGGAGGCGTTCGTGTCTCGTGGTGAACGCCTCTTCGAAGCGTGCATTGGAGCGCATGACAGCCAGCCGCGCTTTGATCTTATCGCGCCAACGGACCAATGCGGAATGTTTCTCGGCCGCAAAGCCATGTCTCTCTAGATAAACACTCCAGGGATAGATCGCCATGTCAGCGATCGAATAGGCATCCCCCGCGATCCACGCATGTGTGTGAAGGCGCTCGTCGAGTATTTGGTAGACCCGCTTCGCCACCTCAGCGAAACGGCCCTCGCCGTAGGGGTCTGTGCCTGGTTTGAGTACAATGCGAAAGTGCGTGAGCTGGCCAAGCGTGGGACCGACCCAGGCCATCTGCACCATCAGCCATTGCATGACCTCATAGCGAGCCGCCCCCTCCGCCGGGAAAAACTTCCCATAGCGTTCGGCGAGGTAGAAGAGGATCGCGCCGGACTCGAACATCGGATGCCCCAGCGCCGGATCGACTAGCACGGGTATCTTGCCGATCGGATTCATCGCTAGGAATTCCGGTTGATACTGCTCGCTCCGAAATACCGACACATGACGCAGCTCATAGGGGACGTCCAGCTCTTCGAGCATAATCCCCACCTTTTCGACATTGGGGCTGGGGCTGCCATACAGCACCATTGGTTCAGCGTTCCTCATGATCGGGTCCTTCCCTAGCTTTTTCTCGCTGTGAGTTCGTTGTGCTGGATGTCCTGCCCGCCGCGCCATGCCTATCGTCTTAGATGAAAATTCTAAGTCGAAAGTGCATGGCAGATCAGTACCGGTTACGGTGAGATAGTCCGATCGGTGAGCGCTTTTGTGGATTGTACTTTTGGAATTGATGAAGCTCGGAAATTTCGTGGGGTCTTGTTTGTCACTCGTTTAAACATCCGGCTAAAATGTGCCGGGCTCTTAAATCCGGCCCTATATGCGATCTCGCCGATGGTGACATGTCGCATGTTTTTCGCAGCAAGCAAGGCCTTTGTTCTATCAACACGACCTCTCCACAACAGGTCGGAAAAGCGTGTCTCGTGTAACTTCAAGATTTGGATGAGGTACCGCGTTGATATTCCACATCCGCTGGCGACGGCATCGACTGTTAGGTCCGGATTTGAGAGATGCATTTGTATGTGGTCAAGAATATCATCTAGGCGTCGTGCGCCTAACGTGCGCGGTGGAGTCGGACTTATCGATTCCGACATGCAGTGTCCCACCGCACCTAACGCTGAGCGTTCAAAGTCCTCAGCTTGTTGGCGGTCAACGTTTGGTCCCTCTTCAAACAACGCCCTAAGTGTCCGCTCCGCCACATGGCAATCTCCTTGGCGGAACGAGAAAATCGCGCCGTTGTTCACGTCATCTGGAACATATGAACGCAAGATGTGAGTGGGTACGGCGACGTGCAAAGCTTCATGTATAGATTCTTCATCGACGAGACTTTCTGTGTAGAACGGCTGCGACGATCTAGTAATCGTGAACTCACCACTCTTAGTGATGGTTCTGCCGCGGTGGCTCGAAATAGCAAGCCGACCATGCTTCACAAACCAAATGATAGTCACGTCGATCTTATCGCAACGAATGTGGTTCCAGCTCCGGCGAAATCGAAGCTCAGAACGAGTTCGCAAATTGAAGATCGGAAAGGGGCCCGCGAGACCTTTCTCGATGCAGACCTCCACATAAGAGCTTGGCAAGATCTGGTAGTCGCCTTCGAAATACTCTTGTTTTTTTGGACCTCGGTACTCGGTTTGCCGGCTGATGTAGTTCCTCGCATCGCATGCGAATATGATGTCGCCCACAACGCCCCCCTCGGTTATTAGGCATTATTAGCCTACCACCAAGTTTTGCCCTAGTATACGGCCCTTTGTACCAAAAACGCGACATCAGTCGTTGTGACTATTGTTATTACGTTCAGTTACTTCGCCAAGGATTAACTAGGACTTATCTCAGAGAGTCGAGGAAACGCGTCGCGTGAAAATTCCCAGCGCACCAGGAGCCGACGTTTCATTGCAACCAAGCAAAGAAGCCTTTAGCGGTGCGTGAAAAGTCCTGTAGTGAAATCCTGACACCTCCGGGCGGACATGGTGGAGGGAGGTGGCACACGTCGCCCACAGCTTAGGCGGCGCGAGGCTGCGGTTGCTGGCGGAGGCCGCCTCGAACGCGTCCAGGAGGGTTTTCAGTCTAGGCTCATGCGCTTTCGCCGATGCTTCCTTGACCGGCCCATATCCCCAATCTGCGCTGCGGCGCCCGCCAACTCCACCCGCCAGGAGATTTTTAGGATCAAGTCTGTCGACAATTCGGCTGATGAGCGCACGACTCCTCGATAAGGCGCCGCTCCATTCGCCGTTCGACGCCGTAGCCAAATAGATCGAACGCAGTACCGCGCGCGCTACGTGATCGCGCCATTAACCGAATCCAGAAAGCCATCGTTGCTCGTCTTTCTAGCGCGCCACTGATGTCCCGACGTTTCTTTTGACTGTAGACGTAGTAATCGACGTGCTTGACGCCGATCGGGATCCACGACCAATTCGCTGGCAGCGCTTACGCAAATCTACCGCCCCCGTCGATGGTTAGGATTTCACCATTGATGAATTTATTGAGAATGAGGAACTTGATCGCGTCCGCCGCCTGCTCTGCAGAACCCGGCTTTTTGCCTGGCAATGCGGCACTCATCTGCGCCACCATCTGCTGCCAGTTCTCGCCGCCGAATGACCGCATTAGATCAGTCAGAATAAGACCAGGTGCGATCGCATTGGATCGGATTGGCGCGAGTTCAAGGGCTAAAGTTCTCGTCAAATGTTCGACGGCCGAAATAGCGGCCCCTACTGCGCCCATTCCAATCGCGGGCCGAACTGCCAGCGTTCCGGAGGTGAAAACGAAGGACCCCTCCTTCATCTTTGAGATGGCCGACTGCACGATGCGATAGATGGGAACAACACGTTCGTAGAACGGATGTATCAACACAGACATGTCCGTGCCTACTATTTTGTCCTGCCGGATCGTTGCTGCGGTAACGACGACATGATGTATCTCGTCAACGGCAGCGAAGACTGCCGAAACGTCCTCGTCACGCATCACGTCGCAGTGCATTGTTCGAACTTTGGGAAGTTCAGAGCGAAGCCTGCTCAACCGCCCTTCGTCGCGCGCCAGCGCGATGACCTCAGCCTCGCTTTCCAATAGCAGCTTCGCTGCGGCCGCACCTATGCCTGTGGAGCCGCCAAATATAAGCACGGTCTTTCCTTTTAACGACATCCGCTCTCTCCCCGCTCGAGACACGCCACTCAGCAGAAACATATGGCTGACCGGCAATGCCGCATCTGCAAACCCGAAAATGCCGATCAAGAAGCCGTGGATTCCTGCACAAAGGAACCCCCGGATCGAAAGGCTCTCAGCTTGGGTCTTGATCCAACAGCGCCAGCCCCTCCGCTACAAGCCCATAGCTGAGTTGGTCGTGCATCAGCCGTTTCATCTCGTGCGTAAGGAGAAGGCGGGCATATCGCCTCGCCATGACTGGCCTGCCGGCTATTTCTTCAGCCACCGCCCAAGCACGAGGCAGTAGCTCGGCACGCGGTACGACCTCGTTGACGACGCCAAGCTCGAGAGCCTCTTTCGCGTCAAGCACCTGCCCGGTGAGGAGGAAACGGCTCCCGCGAATCGGACCCAACAGTGTCGGCCAGACTACATGGGCGCCATCGCCGGGAACAGCACCAGACGGGAAATGTATGCGGTCTTGAAAGGTAGTATCCTCCGACGCAATCACGATGTTGGATAACAGTGCAAGTTCTGCGTGCACTAGCGCACGCCCGTTCACCGCGCTGATCACGGGAACCTCGATGTTGAGCAGGTTGTTGAGAATACGTCTGCCCTCCTGGTGAATGTTGAGCCAGCTTCGTGGCGTCTGCTCGCCAAAGCTTGACAAATCTATGTCCGCGCAAAATGATGACCCCTCTCCGGTGATAATGACCACTTTGTTCTCGGGATCATCCGCCACATCAGCAAAACAATAGCCCAGTTCTTCATGAGGAAGGCTGGCCCATATCAGGCTGTTTCCGTCGGTATGCAGACGAAGCTCAAGAATGCCATTTCGGCGGGTAAACCGGACATGCTTGTATTTCTGGCTGTAGACCTCCAAACGGGGGACAATAGTTGACCCTAACACGAGCCTCTCTCCTTTCGGCTAATGGGTTTTGAAATTTTATCCGCTTGTACCACTGCAGCTCTGTGCGCTAGACCGTTTAGGACAGGTTCTGCAAACCACTAATAAGGTTTGTTTAGCCACATCAAGTTCAGCTCCCGGATCGTCACACGCTATGACAAGACGGCTTTCTCCTTCGAAAGCCTCCTCAACATCGTCCCTGTCCGCCTATAGCTGAAGACTTCTTTGAACAGATTGTGGGCCACTGCGCGGCGCGCTCCTAATGAGCCTCCCAGGGAGTGCGCCGGTAGCTACACCCTCCCGATAGATGATCTCGCCAGCGACAATCGTCGCATCATAGCCGGTCGCCGCCTGATGGAGCCGCTGCCGGCCGCCGGGCAAGTCGCGCGCCAGCTCGTGGCGGCCGACAGCGATGCGCGAAGTATCGATCACGTTTAGGTCGGCGCGGTAGCCTGCCGCGATAACACCTCGATCGTTCAACTCGATGGCTTGGGCGGTTTCGCTCGTGAGGGCCTTGATCACCCGCTCGATTGGTATGGTCCCGCGCCCGACGTTCGACCAGCGCTCGATCATGTAGGTTGTCATGCTAGCGTCGAAGATCATGCCGAGATGTGCGCCGGCATCGCCAAGGCCCAAGACCGTGTGCTCGTGGGACATCATCGCCTCGACGGCCGCGATACTGTTGCCGGCGAAGTTGGCTATCGGCATGCATAGTATGGCAGTGCCGTCGCCGGCCGTCAGTACATCATAGGCAAGAGCAACCGGTTCGATTCCGAGACCGGCAGCGCGGGCGTTCAGGTTCCTTTCGGGGCCAGGTTCATAGTCGCCGATAAACTCATACATTCGATCGTAGGTCGTCATAAAAGTCTTATCGACCGCCGACATATCCCCCGGCATCTCCGCCAGGATGCGGGCACGCATCGCCGGATCCTGCATCTGCTTGACTCGCTCTGCGATGGGCAGATGCTCGAGGTCGCGATAGCCCGCGGTACGCATGAACGGGTTGCGCGCAAGTTGCAGGCCGAGGAAGATTCCAACGGGCCGGCCGGAAACCTGCCCCTTAATAGGAAAGCCTTCGTCGGCGGCGCGCTTGATCTGATCGAGATACCACCGCCATTCATCAGGTTTGTGGTGAATCTGCACCAGGGATATCGACAGCGGGCGGCCCGATTCCGCCATCATGCGGCGCATTATGCCGAAATCGGCATTGATATCATCGAAGTCGGTGACCAGCTGAAGGACACCCCTATTTGCGTCCCTAAGGCCGAGGGCGATGCCTGCCAGTTCATCGGCGCAGGCCCGATAGGTTGGCGTCACCATTCCGGCAGTTGTTTGTTGAAAGGCGTTGCGCGAAGTCGAGAAACCAAACGCGCCCGCTTCGACGGATTCACGGGTGAGCTTGCGCATCTGGGCGATATCGTCCCTGGTCGCCGGATCGCGCGTTAGTGCCCGCTTGCCCATCACATAGACGCGCAGCGCTCCGTGCGGCAACTGGATGGCAACGTCTATGTCGTACTGACGCTGCTCAATACGATCGAGATAGTCGGGGAAGCTCTCCCAGTTCCACGGCAGGCCCTCCGTCATCACCACCTCGGGAATGTCTTCGATGCCTTCCATCAGATGGATGAGCAGGCTGCGGTCCTTCGGCCGGCACGGAGCAAAGCCGACGCCGCAATTGCCCATCAGCGCGGTCGTCACCCCATGCTGGGCGGAGGGGCTCAGCCGGTTGGTCCAGGTGACATGCCCGTCGTAATGGGTGTGGATGTCGACGAAGCCCGGTGTGACTAGCCGGCCGGTGGCGTCGATCTCGTCCTTGCCGCTGCCTTCAACCTTGCCTACCGCGGCTATGCGACCATGCTTGATCGCAACGTCGCCGTTGTGCCCGGGCTTTCCCGTACCATCAACGATAGTGCCCCGACGGATGACGAGGTCGTAGGGCGAAACCACTTGGTTCTCCTCCAGCCAAACGCCCCGTTGTGCGGTGCAGTGCGGCCGGATTCAGTTCTATCACATGCAAATCATTGCTCGACATTATGCCGCGTGTCTGGCCGCCGAATTGACCAGGCACGCATCTCAACTTGCCTATCTCTGCTAGTCCCTTGGTCGCTATGCTCGCCCGCGATAATGGCCTCATGGGCCCGTACCGGCGTGGTACCCGCTTATCGCCGCAGGAGGAGCCGATTGGCTATTGCGAGCCGACAGCCCGCTTCGGATTGACCAGCGAGAAGCCCTGTTGGCGGTGCAATCGATTGAGCGGTGGTAGCCATAGGTCGGCCGGCGCGGGCCAGTTCGCGCTCGAGCACTGCCGGATCATCGATAGGTGCCTGGCTGCGAAACACTAAAACGGCGACTGCACGGCAAAAACCTCGACGTCAGCGCTAGGTATTGAGCTATCTCTGGACATAGATCGTATTCCCTAATTCAGGGTCGGCGATCTGCCCGGTCTTTTAGGGGCGCTCAGTGGGTTACTACCGTTACCTGCCTTCATGTCTGCAATCCTACTCGCCGATGCTATGACACGTGTCACGCGACATGTAATTTCTAATCCCGGGTAAGTTCCGCATGCCGATTGACAACACGGTAAACCTAAATTGAGTCCGACTCCTGGAAGGAAAGGAGAGTGTTTTTGTCTACTACAGTCAAAAGTAAGCGCAGGGAAGGTCAAGTTACGAGATTCCGCGCCATTACTATAAATCTATAAACAGGCCCAAAACGCTACGACGTCGGGCCGGCGTCCGGACAAGAAATGGGAGGGGAAACAATGGCCAAAGAAGTGAGGATGATGGCGATAGCCATTGCTCTGGCATCGTTCGCAGTGGGAGGACAGTTCGTCGTTTCTCCCGCATTTGCACAACCCGCGGCTTCTCCTGCGGGCCAATCGACGAATGCGGATGAGCAGGCCTTGGACCAAATCGTCGTAACCGCTCAGCGACGTTCCGAGCTTCAGCGCGACGTGCCGATCAGCATCACAACGATCAGCGCTGAACAGTTGACTCAGGCCGACGTGACGGACCTGTCCGAGATCCAGAAGCTTACCCCCGCATTGACCTTCGACTATCCAAACGGTCCTTTCGTACAGCCGACGATCCGCGGGATCGGGACCGCAATTGCAAGCCCCGGCAGTGGCTCGAATGTCGGCGTTTATATCGACGGTTTCTACTCGCCGAATCCTTTGGTGTCCGATTTCCAGTTGCTGAATACCCGGGACATTCAGGTGTTGAAAGGACCCCAAGGCACGCTATTCGGGCGCAACACGACCGGCGGGGCGATCCTTATCACGACGGCAGACCCTAGTACCACGCCTAGTGCGACGGCGGAGGCCTCCTACGGTAACTACTACATGCAACGCTACCAGACCTATGCCACCACCGGGCTAACGGACAAAATCGCCGTGGACATCGAGGGACTCTACCGCAAGGGCGACGGCTTCGTTCACAACGTCGTAACGGGGCGGGAAGACGGCCAATATGAGATCTGGACCATCCGTACCGGTGTGAAAGCCGATGTGTCCGACGCTGTCTCACTGCTGTTTCGCTACACACACGACGACGTCAACGATCCGACGACGGTCGCCGGCAACATCTATGCTGGTCCAAACGGGCAAATTTACAGCATCGGCGTGATCACCCCCGGAGCAGTCATCGTGACGCGGCCTGACCAGGTTTCGAACGATGGGCCCACCTCGGTGCGCACGTATTCGGATGCGTTCCAGCTGACCTCTACCTTTGAGTTCAATTTCGCTGCGCTCACCTCCCACACGCAGTACAGGAGGGATACCACAACTGAGTACGCGGACTTCGATCACACGTCCGCTCCGATATTCGATTTATATCTTCTGATTCCAGACAAGACGCTCACCCAGGAATTCCTGCTAACGTCGAAGAATAAGGGCCCGCTGCAATGGACGGCCGGTACATTTTTCTATAGCTATACGGATACCTACCCCAACACCGGTGGCTCGTTTGGCGGAGCTCCCTTCTTTTATTTCGCGCACTCGTCAGTCAACGATGTTTCATATGCCGCCTTTTTGGACGTCACCTATGAAGTGGTCAACAATCTATTCCTGACGGCCGGTGCTCGCTTCAGCCACGATGAAGTCAAGAATGCGTTCTTTGGGAGTAACCCGATTGTGCAGGTGCCGTCGATTGACAGCAATCACGGCTCGCCCCGTGCGGTGATCCGGTACAAGCCGAACGAGGAATCCAGTGTCTACGCATCCTTTACCCGAGGCTACAAGCCCGCCATCCTGAACGTCGGTGGCGGCACCCTGAATGGGATTTACGTCGCGCCCGAGACCATTTCGGCTTATGAAGTGGGCTATAAATATGGCGCACACGCATTCGCGTTCGATCTGTCGAGCTTCTATTACGATTACAAGAACCTTCAGGTAGCGAGCTACACCGGCACGACGAGCCTTATCAACAATGCGGCGACGTCACGCATTTACGGCCTTGAGGGTCAGTTGCAGTACGAGATTGTCTCCGGCCTGAATCTCACCGCTGGCGCAGCCTATGTCGATGCCAAATATACAACGTTCACGACCTCACCTCGGTATGACCAGTGCCTTGTCGTCGCTACCTGCGGAGCGTCATATGGCCTGTATGCAATCAGCGATGAAGACGCGAGCGGCAACCAAATGCAGAATTCTCCGAAATCTACAGGCAACGTGGGTTTGCGGTACGCCACTGATGTTGCCGCTGGACAAATGGCCCTGTCCGGCAACTACTACTATACCTCGCAGTTCTTCTTCGACCCCTCCAATCAATTTGTCCAAAAAGGGTATCAACTGCTCAGCCTCCGCGCCGCGTGGACTGACCCCTCCAAAAAGTACACTTTTGCTGTTTTCGGTGACAACGTCACGAACACCAGGTACCGGACTCAGGTGTTGGCGCAGCCGTATGGTGTCGGATCTGTCTGGGGACCTCCTGCGACGATAGGCTGTTCCGTTCGCGCCAGGTTCTAGGGTGCGGGGCTTTGGCGATCTCGACTGACGTATGCCGCATGACACTGTGGAGCACGCGAAAGAAAGGTCATGAAATGCAGCATGCGTTCTGGAGTGTCGCAATGACGAAAGCGCTGAGTTTAGACGGGCTCTTCACGCCGTTTCAACTTGCCAATCTCACCCTGCCCAATCGCATCATCTACCCTCGATGGGGTTGTCAGTGTGTCAGGAGCGGCCCCAGGTGCGGATGCTGCGGCCTATTATGCACGCCGCGCCGTCGGAGGTGCCAGCCTCGTAATTACTGAAGGCGTTTACATCGATCACCTCTCTTCAGGGGATAATCCCACGCTTGGTCGCCTTCATGACGAGGCGGCGTTCAGTGGCTGGCGTAGCCCTAGTGGAGGTTTGAGGTCATCAGCAATTCACGGCCGAAGGACGATTAAAGAGGCCCATCTTCTAATTGGCTTGACCAAAAGTGAACGGTATTTGTGTGCCGACTATCGAGAGGACGGGACGAGATTAAAAGGGTTGACTACGAAATTGGCGACTGCAAGTTGCGTAAAATGATCTGACTGATCACAGGCAGTCCGTATATTGTAATGAAAGGGGGAGAGACGACATGACAGACATCGAGCGCCTATTGGCTATAGAAGACATCAAGCGCGTGAAATCAAAATATTTCTACTGCCTGGACCACCAGGACTGGGCTGGGTGGAAAAGAGAAGTGTTTGCACCCGACGCAAGTATGGATATTCCCGAGGCGCAGAAGGAACCCGTCGTTGGCATCGACCGTATCATTGAATGGGTGTCGTTCAATGTTGGAGTGCAGGTGTCAGTGCATCACGGGCATATGCCCGATATCGAGATCCTATCAGCGGACAGCGCTACAGGTATCTGGGCGATGGAGGACATACTCCACAGGCCGAAGAACCAACCTCACACCTCAGGGATTCCATTTACCTATCTCCATGGCTTTGGCCACTATCATGAATCCTATGTTCGTGGCCCGGTCGGCTGGCGGATCAAAACAACGCGTCTCAGCCGTCTGCACCTTGAACGAACAATAGCCGGGTGATGTGTGCGGCGTAAAGAAGTTATGGGTCTCCAGTACTTTTGCATGATTTAGAGCGCCGGCAGCAGCCTGCAGCCGGGGCTTTCAGTCACAGGTTCAACATCGTGCAGTCCGTAGGCGCGAGGCAGGATGATGCGGCCCTGAACACGGCCGTGCCGGAGGCCGACTGTGCCCGCCAGGATCCACGCCGAGAGCCAAGAACTGCGTCGTGACGAGCCCCGCTTTTCGCATTCCGAGGCGACGCCCGATATGCCGCTGCTATGGGAGTTGCGCGACCTGCTCGGCATGACCGGCACCAAGTTCGGTTCCAGGATTGCGCGATTCGGCGCTTGTAGGTGCGTTTGGACGGAATGGCAGTGCGGTCCCGCGCGCTGCGAGCGCAGCGTCATCACAATCGAGGCCATCGGCGCTACGCCGACAATCATGTCCGCCGTCGCGCTTCTGAAGAAAACGCCGAAACCCAATAACGCGGATATCGACGCCGAACTTGATCGTGTCGAATTCGTATGTAGGTACCGCAGCGGCGGATATTTACTGCCATGCCTCGCCGCAGAGCGCGCCGAGTGAGTGGTGGTGTGCGCCTGTGGACAAGGCGGTGTGCAACCCAGGTCATTCCCGAGCTCGGGATCGATCATAACGTATGCATGTGCAGAACCTAGCGTTCGCAGAGGGTGGCTGGCTATGAGCAAAACCATGATCGTCGGGGCGCGAATTTGGGACGCCGGCGGCGGTGCGCCGTTTGACGGCGATGTGCTCGTCGAGGGCAACCGGGTACGAGCCGTGTCGCGAGCATCGGGCCAGATGTCCCAGTCGGGCTGCCAGGTGATCGACGCCGCGGGCAAGTTCCTGATGCCGGGTCTGGTCGAGGGTCATGCGCATCTGTCGTTCGAATCGGTTACATCGACGGAAGATCTGATCACGCCGCCGCCGGAAGAGCACACGCTGCTCACCGCGCGCATCGCAAAGACCCTGCTCGATCAGGGATTCACGAGCGCCTACGGTGCGGCGGAGGCGAAGCTCCGGCTCGGAGTCGCCGTGCGCAATGAGGTCGATGCCGGACGTCTGCCCGGGCCGCGCATCCGCGCGGGCTCGCTCGAGATCACGGTCACCGGCGGCCTGGGAGATGAGAGCAAGCTGCACAACCCGCGCAAGGCCCCGTCGATCGTCGTAGACGGTCCCGAGGAGATGCGCAAGGCGGTGCGCCTGTGCTGCCGCGAAGGGTGCGACAACATCAAGCTCGACGTATCCGGCGACCCCTTTTATCCGAACACGCCCGCACATGCCACGACCATGGCCTTCGAGGAGGTGCGGATGGCCGTGGAAACGGCACACGGCCTCGGACGCCTGGTGAATGCGCACGCGCGCTCGATCGGCTCGATCCAGAATTGCGTACGTGCCGGCGTCGACGTTCTGTACCACTGTGAATACACCGACGAGCGGACGCTCGACATGCTCGAAGAGGCGAAGGACCGCATTTTCGTGGCACCGACCATCAGCTTGTTCCACACCATGCTGCACGAGGCGTCGCCGTGGGTCACGCCCGAGGTCGCGCGGATGATGGGCATCGACAAGCTCATCGACGAGTCGAGGAAGACGCACACCGAGTTGCGCAAGCGCGGCATTCGCCACCTCATCGGCGGCGACTACGGTTTTGCGTGGAGCAAGAACGGCACCAATGCGCGCGATCTCGGCTTCTTCGTCGAGTATTACGGCTACTCGCCCGCAGAGGCCTTGCGCTGCGGCACTCGCAACGGCGGCGCGCTCATGACGATGACGAGCGGTGAGAAGCTCGGTGAGGTGCGCGAAGGCTATCTCGCCGATCTTTTGCTGGTGGACGGAGATCCGCTTGCGGATCTGTCCATCCTGGTGGACGCGAATCGCATCGCCATGATCATGAAGGATGGGCGGATTCACAAAAACGCGGGCGGTCACGCACAACGCCGCGCGGCGGCCTGATCGATTCAAGAATTCTCGGAGAACGCTATGTCAGCCGAATTGAAGGAACCCAAGAGCACTCGCAAAGGCGAGGCGCGTTGCCCCGGGGCTCCGAGCACGCAGGAAATCATCGCCGGCGACAAAGTCTCCGCCCCCGGGTGGGTGCGCTCGGAGTCCTACCAGTTTCTCGGCGACGAGGACATTCCCACCGACCGGTATATCGAGCCCTCGTATGCCAAGGAAGAGTTCGACCGGCTCTGGACTCGGACCTGGCAGTTCGCCTGCCGCGAAGAGAATATCCCGCAGATCGGCGATTATCACGTCTACGACGTCGGGCCCTATTCGTTCCTGATCACCCGGGTGGGCGCGAACGACGTGCGTGCCTATTACAACGCCTGCCTGCATCGCGGCACGAAGTTGCGCGCATCCGGTACCGAGGGGCGTGCGAGCGAGTTCCAATGCAGCTTCCACGGCTGGAGCTGGAACATCGACGGCACGAACAAGACCGTCGTGTGTCCGTGGGACTTTCCGCACGTGGATCGCCAGAAGCTGCAGCTGCCCGAGGCGCGGGTGGAGCTGCTCGGTGGATTCGTTTTCATCAACATGGACCCGGATGCTCCCGCGTTCGCCGATTATCTGGGGCCCGAGTTCAAGGCTCATATGGATGCCTGGAGGCTCGAGGATCGATACGTGTATTTGCACGTCGCGAAGCGGCTGCCCTGCAATTGGAAGCTCGCGATCGAAGCGTTCCTCGAGGCCTATCACGTCGTCCGGACCCATCCGCAGGTGGCGGTATCCAACGGCGATGCCAACTCCCAGTACGACGTCTATGGTGAGCACGTCGATCGCTTCATCTCGACCTTGGGTGTGCTGAGCCCGCATCTCTACGGCAAGCACACGGAGGAGGACATTCTCAACCAGTTCACGCTGGGCGACAGCGGTGCGCTCGGCGACACCAAGCGCACCTTGAGCGAAGGCACCACGGCGCGGCAGGTCATGGCGGACATGTTCCGCGGCATGTTCGAGAAGGCGACCAACACCGATTTGAGCGGAGTCTCCGATTCGGAGCTGCTCGATTGCTTCTCCTACACGATTTTTCCGAACTTCTTCATCTTCCCCGGCATCTCGCTGCCGATGGCGTATCGCTTCCGCCCCGATCCCCGGGATCACCGCAAGTGTCTTTACGAAGTCATGTTCTTGCGCCCGGTCCCCAAAGACGGCAAGCGGCCGGAGCCAGCGGAACCCACCTACCTGGGGGACACTCAGTCCTTCAAAGAAGCGGCCGGCATGGACCCGGGCTTCGGCGCGATTCTCGATCAGGATACGGACAATCTCTTCCTGCAGCAGGAGGGGCTCGAGGCGAGCGCGAAGCGCGGTCTGACGCTCGGCAATTATCAGGAAGTGCGCGTCCGCCATTTCGAGAAGGCGGTCGACAAGTACCTCGCGATGGAGCCGAAAAAGCCCGACAGGGACAAATTGCCGTCGCGTTGAGAGCGGAGACCGTGCAATTCGCGCGTGCCCTGCGCGTATCGGAGGTTCCGCCGGGTGAGAAAAAGGCGGTCGACGTCAGCGGCGCCTCCGTGCTCATTTGCAACAGCAACGAGCGGCTGTACGCCGTCTCCAATATCTGCTCGCATGCACAGGAAAGGCTCGAGTGCGGGCGCATGTCCAGGGGATGGATCGCATGTCCGGTCCACGGCGCGCGCTTCGATCTGGCAACCGGCCGCGCGATGAACCCGCCCGCGAAAGAGCCCATAGCGACTTATGAGGTCCGCGTCGTCGACGATTGGATCGAGGTCGCCGTCGGCGATCAGCGAGTCAACGCCTCATAACTGAGGAACTTGGTGGACGACCAGCCGCCATCGAGCGCCAGCGTGTGACCGTTGATGAAGCTGCCCCAAAACGGAGCCGACGGCGATGGTCGATGCGCCGGATTGCATCACCTTGAGTGCCGCGCGGGCAAAGCGGAACGGGGCTTTGAGGCTGATGTCGATCACTTCGTTGAGCGTGGCGTCGTCGGTCTCGTGCACCGGCGCCCATTTGCCGGATCCGGCATTGTTCACCAGGCAGTCGAGCCGTCCGAAGGACTTCACGGGCAGTCCGACTGCCCGCTCCGGCGCGTCCGCGGCCGTCACGTCGGCGCCGAGGACCACGATGTCGGTTTCCAGCGAGAGCTCCCGGGCGAGGGCGTCCAGGCGCTCCTTGCGGCGGGCGACCGCAACGATCCGATAACCGCCCGCAGCGAACTTGCGTGCGATCCCATCGCCGATACCGGAGCTCGCGCCGGTTACCAGCAAGACGGGCTTTTCTTTCGAAGAGGATGCTTGACTCATGTCGAGTGGCTCATTGCAGCCTGAGGTAAAACAATGCGCGCTTATAGGCTAACGAAAGGCGTCTGAGAAGGCAGAATCAGCGGGGAGGCATAATGAGAACGCAAGCTTACGACGTAATCTTGGTCGGGTCGGGGGCCGCGGGAGCTATGGCGGCGCTTCGCGCGAGGGAGCTCGGTCTGTCGGTCCTCATCGTCGAGAAGGCCCACAAGTACGGCGGCACGTCGGCGACCTCCGGCGGTGTTCTCTGGATCCCCAACCACGGGCTCACGCAGAACGGCGACAGCCGCGAACAGGCGCTTGAATACCTGAACCATCTGGTCTCCGGCAACATTCAGCGCGATCGGCTGGGGGCGTTTGTCGATCAGGGACCGGAGATGGTGCGCTTCATGCAGTCGCTGGGCATCGCCGTGATGGCGGCGACATGGCCGGATTACTTCCCCAACGCCCCCGGCGCGCGGGCGGATCGTTCGATCATCTGCCCGACTTTCGACGGGCGGGAGCTCGGCGAGCAGTTCACACTGATGCGCGAGCAATATACGCGCTTCAAGTTGCTCAATCGCTACGCGATGGACCTCGCGGAATTTTTTGCCTTGTCCGCGCGGGCCAAGGGCTGGCGCCGGGTGCTGATCAAGATTTTGTGGCGCTATTGGACCGACTTACACACACGCCGCATCGGCCGGCGCGATCGCAGGTTCACCTCGGGCGCAGCCCTCATGGGTCAAATCTACAAGCGAATCTTTGAGCGCGGCATCGAGGTGCGGCTCGAGACGAAGCTGAGCGAGCTGCTTCTCGCCGACGGCAAGGTCGCCGGCGTGCGGGTCGTGAGCTACGGCCGCTCCTACGATATCGGAGCCCGGCAGGGCGTGGTGCTCTGCGCCGGCGGGTTCGAATGGAACCAGGAGCTACGCGATCGCTTCTTTCCCGTGCCCGGACTCACTCGGTACAGCAGCTCGCCCGAGGATGCGAACCGTGGAGAGGCGCTGCTCGCGGGCTTACAGATCGGCGCCGCCACCGAGCACACCGAGGCGGGCTGGTGGATTCCGACCATGCATATGCCGATGCCGACCACGTCCAACTTCGAGGAAATTCATCAGGCAGCCTTCGATGTCGGGCGACCGCACAGCGTGTGCGTCAATCGACAGGGCGCGCGCTTCGTGGACGAGGCTTGCGGTTACGATGATTTCGGCAAGGGGATGGTCGCCGATCAGCAAAAGACCGGCAGCAATTGCCCGTGCTGGTTGATTTTCGATGCGCGCTTTCGCGCCAAGTTCACGGCCGGAGGCTTCATGCCGACGGCGGTGATGCCGGATCGCAAGATTCCCAGCGACTGGTGGGACCATTACATCTTCAAGGCGGCGACCGTGGAGGAGCTCGCGGCGAAGATCGGAGTGCCAGTCGATGCGCTCAAGAAAACGGCATCGAAAATGAACGAATACGCGCGCGCCGGCAAGGATCCGGAATTCGACCGCGGCGGCAACGACTACGACCGATTCTTCGGCGATCCGACGTCCAAGCCCAACCCGTCGCTCGGAACCCTCGAAGAGCCGCCGTTCTACGCGGTGCCGATCAACCTGGGGGACCTCGGGACCAAGGGAGGCCTCAAGACCGACGCTCACGCACGGGTAGTGGACGGCGGCGGGCGGCCAATTCCCAACCTATATGCGGCGGGCAATGCATGCGGCAGCCCGTTCGGCAACTGCTACCCCGGAGCGGGTGGAACCATCGGACCCGCCTTGACGTTCGGCTACGTGGCCGCCAACGATATCGCGGCGCGCGCCAAGCAAGTCCGGAGCCAAGTCCGCGACGTCGCCGTCACGGCCTGAGGAGCGTCTGCAGGAGAGCCGCCATGTCATTCGAGCTGAACAAGATACTCGCCGCCAAGCGTCCGCCGCTGCCGAGCTCGGCGAACGTCGACCCGGTAACTGCCGGCATCATCCGCGGTGCGTTCGAGACCGTGTGCTTCGAGGCGGCGACGCAACTGGGACGAGCGGCGTCCTCGCCCATCATCAACCAATCCAACGAGCGCAATGGCAGCGTGCTCGATGCCCATGGGCGCCTGGCGGCCGTATCCATCGGCACGCCGCATCTCGTGTTCATCTCGCAATTAGCGGCGCGCTGGGGCCTTTTGAACTTCGCCGACTACGATTGGGGGCCGGGCGACGTGTTTCTCGGAAATGATCCTGATTTTGGCGGCGGCCATTTGCCCGACTACAACGTCTACGCACCGGTGTTCGACGACAACGGCGAGCTCATCTTGATTCAGGCACTGCAGGCGCACCAAGGCGATACCGGCGGCAAGGACCCCGGCGGCTTCACGCTCGAGGCCACCGATATATTCACGGAGGGCTTGGCGATCCCGTGTCTCAAGCTCGTTCATCGCGGCGAGAAGCGGCGCGACGTCATCAAGCTGGTGGAGCGCAACAATCGCTTTGCGACCTTCGCGGGCGACCTCGCCGCCATGATCGGCGCCGTGCAGCACTGCGTGAAGCTGCTCGAGGCGGTCATTCGCAAGTGGGGACCCGAAGTCGTCAAAGCGGCCGTCAACTACAACATCGAGCACACCGAGAAGCGGTTTCGCGAGGAAATTGCCAAATGGCCCGACGGCAGGTATGAGGCGAGCGTGTTCATCGATCACGACACCCTGGGCACCAAGGATGTGAAGGTGCACGTAGCCTGCATCGTCAAGGCCGACCAGCTCAAGGTCGATCTGACGGGTACCGACGATCGACCGGAGCTGGTCGGCGTATGGAATACGTTCGCGAACAGTCGTGGTTATGTGATGACGCAGATCGCTTCGGCCATCGATCCGAGCATCATCAAGAACGAAGGCTTGTTCAACGCGGTGGAGATCATCATCCCCGAGAACACCATCGCTCATCCGCCGCTCAACAAGCCGGCAGCGCTTGGATCCTTTCATCCCGCCTGTGAGATCACCGAGGCCGTGTGCGTGGCTCTGTCCCAGGTCGCCCCGGAACGTTCCGCGCCGCAGGTCTATAAGATCGGTATGCCGAATGGGGTGATCGGCTTCAAGAACGGCCAGATGTGGATGGATCAGGGGGTCGATACCCGTACCATGGATGTATCCGCGGTTCGCGACATCGACGGCTGGGGATCGTGTCCGGTCGCCCTGGGCAACTTGCTGTTGTCGGAAGCCGAGGATGCGGAGAGCCGCTTCCCGATCGTCAATATCAGCCGCGAGATGACGATCGACTCCGAAGGCGCGGGCCGCTGGCGCGGCCAGCCCGGCAGTCTGAACGTGAAGAAGATTCTGGAGCCGACGACGGCCATGGCCTGGATGGTGTCGGCAGCGCATCCCTTGAGCGGCTTGTGCGGCGGCGATGATGCCAGCCCCTATTCCAGTCATTTCGAAGTGGGCACTCCCAACGAGTACGAGGTTTCGCTGACGGCGCACGCCCAGCTTCCCGCCGGCGCCGTGATCGCCTATCAACATGGCGGCGGCGCGGGTTTCGAATCGCCGTTGCTGCGCGATCCTGAGGCGGTCAAGGAAGACGTCCTCGACGAAATCGTGAGCACCACGCGCGCTCGCGATAAATACGGCGTCGTATTCCGCGGCTCGTTGGAGAACTACGATCTCGAGGTGGATCTTGCCGCCACCCGGGAGCTCAGAAGCAAAATGATGGACGCGAAAAGATCTGCCTGATGAGTTATCGCATCGGCATCGATATCGGCGGCACGTTCACTGACTTCGCGGTTCTCAAGGACTCGCAGCTCATTCTGCACAAGAACCTGAGCACGCCGGCAGATCGGTCCGTCGGCGTCATGACGGGTTTGAGACATATGGCCGCGCGCGAGAATCTGCAGCTCGGCGATTTCCTGGGTCAGTGCGCCGCCATCGTGCACGCGACGACGATTGCCGACAACACCTTGATCGAGATGAATGGCGCGCTCACCGGCTTGATCACCACCGAGGGCTTTCGCGACGAGATGGAATATCGCCGCGGGTTCAAAGAGAGCATCTGGGACGTCCGATTGCTGCCCCCGAAGCAGATCACACCGCGGCGGCGGCGGCTGACCGTGCCGGAGCGCATCCTGTTCGACGGCAGCGTCTACAAAAAGCTCGACGAGAATGCGGTACGCGAGTGTTGCCGGAGATTGAAGCTGCAGCACGTGAAGTCCGTGGCAATTTCCTTTCTGTTCTCGTTCGTGAATCCCGTGCACGAGAAGCGGGCGGCGGCAATCGTGGCCGAGGAGATGCCCGGCGTACACATCTCCTGTTCCCACCAGGTATTGCCGCGCGCGCCCGAATACGATCGAACCAGTACCACCGTGGTGAATGCCTACATTGCGCCCCGTGTCACCTCATATCTCGAGACCTTGGTGGGCCGCCTCAAGGAGGCCGGCTATCGGAACCAGCTCATGGTGATGCAAGCGAGCGGCGGGGTGATGACCAGGGAGTACATCGAAGGCTCGCCCATCCGAGTGCTGTCCTCGGGCCCCGCGGGAGGGGTCGTAGGCTCCGCCTATGTGGGCGGCGCCAAGGGTTGCCCCAATCTTCTGTGCGTCGACATGGGAGGCACCTCGTACGACGTATCGGTTGTCTTAGATGGTGCGGCACCCGCCGAGGCGGGCTGGAACATGCATCACCGCTATTTGATCGGCGTTCCGATGGTGAAGGTGGAGACCTTGGGCGCGGGCGGCGGCTCCATATGTCACGTCAACAGCGGCGCCTTGGAGGTGGGGCCCGCGTCCGCGGGCGCCGAGCCTGGCCCAATCTGCTATGGCCGTGGCGGCCGGCAGCCGACGGTGACCGATGCGATGCTGATGCTCGGCATTCTGTCGGCGGATTCCGAATTTGCGGGCGGCAGCTTCTCGCTGAGCAAGGCGGGCGTCGAAGAGGCATTCCGCAAAATCGGGGATCAGATGGGATACGGCGCCGAGGAGGCTGCCTTCGATTGCTGGCGTGTCGTGAACGCCAACATGACTCAAGCCGTCCGCCGCTCCACGGCCGAAAAGGGCATCGACCCGACGGATATGGTCATGCTTGCGTACGGCGGGAACGGCCCGGTTTTTGCCGCCATACAGGCGCAAGATCTCGGCATCGACCGAGTCTTGGTCCCGAAGGCGTCTCCCACCTTCTCCGCGCTCGGCACGTTGGTGGCGAATCCGAGCATCGACGAGGAGCGCTCTTACATCGCATCGGCGCAGAGTCTCGACGTGGGCAAATTGAGATCGCTGTGGAAGGACCTCGATCAGCGAGCGGAGAAGTATTTCAGGGACGCCAATTTCTCGAGGGACCAGGTCTTTGCCAAGTATCAGATGAAGATGCGCTACCCCGGGCAGAACTGGTCGCTGACGTTCGACATCAAGACCAATCAGGGCGCCGAGGATCTGTCTTTCGTGGACGACTCCATCGGAGCGAGAGCCATCGAGGCCTTCAACAAGCGTCATATGGCCGAATACGGCCACGTGCGTGAGGGCGAGACTCCGGAGGTCGTCGGTGTGCGTCTGTCCACTTATGTGCAAACGCCGGCCCTTGCCGTCGGGACGGGGTTCACGGCTCCCAGGGTGGCGGCCAAGGCCGCGAAGATGCGCCGCGCGAATCTGGGCGAGGGCTATCGCGAGACACCGGTATTTCGCGGCGTGCAGCTCGGGCCCGGCCATGAAATCGCCGGGCCCGCCATCATCGAGGAGAGCTTTACGACAATCGTGCTCTATCCCGGATGGGGCGCCCGGATGGACGATGCGGGCGATTACGAATTGACGCGCCGTTCGTAATGTCGGCCGAAGAGAGAAGTCAGTTTTACCGCTGCGCAGGCGACGAGGGCAGGTTCCCTCTCTAGGAGTTGGCCCCGATTCCTTCGAGCACGAAGTCATTTATGGCGGCGGTGATCTGCTCCTGGTCGGCGACGCCGCGTGGAAAAATCCACTCCTTGAACATGATGCATCCCAGCACCGCCGCAAAAGAGACGCGAACCATCAGCTGCGGATCGACCTTGGGTTTGGTTCTCGCTCTTGCCGTCATGGTCGCGGCGCCCCGGTCAAAATAGGCGCTCAAGCTGTTGATCCTGGCGACTCCGTGTGCATTCCCATCATCGTAGGTCTGTGCAACCACCAGGGACGTCAACATCTCGGAATTGTCGCGGATGAAGCGCTGCAGCTCGCTCGTGTAGAGACGTGCCATCTCCGCAAAGTTTGCCGTCTCCCCGAGTTGCGGAATGTGGCTTTCGATGAACTGCCGTAGCTGCTCATCGAGCGGTTTGAAGATCGTCTCCCTAAACAGATTGGCTTTAGAGCCGAAGTATTGAAATAGCTGCGCTTCGGTCACATCGGCTTTGCGGGCAATCTGCGCGGTGGTGGTTCCAGCGAATCCGGACTGCTGGAATTCCGAACGGGCCGCTTGGACGATGCGGTTGACGATATCCACGGTGGAGCGGCGTTTGCGCCTCCCGCCGTCCCGCAGAGGGCCCTTGGGCAGGGCTCGCCGCACGAGTCTTTTCATGTTATATAGTGTACGCTATAAAGCTCGGGAAACACGTCTCGGCCTGAATCCTCTGCGCGGGAGTTGAAATGAGCTCGTCGGTGTTCGGGAGACCGCCCGTCACATTGAGTCCGGGCAAAGGTCTGTTTCGCAACGACCACGTCCAGGTGGCCTACGCGACAAATGACATCGAGCGCGCGTGTGGCGTGTTCCGAGAGCGTTACGGCATCAGAGACTACCGGCGCCTTGAAGGGCCGCTGAAGGCGGGCGGGTACATTCGAATCGAGCTCGCCTGGGCCGGCGGCCTCATGTATGAGCTTCTGACCGCAGAAGGGCCGGGATCTGCCTGCTTCACCAGCGTGCTGCCGCCGACCGGGTTTGCGATTCGACACCATCACCTGGGCTATTTCGTCAATGGCGCTGAGGAGTGGGAGGCTCTGCAGCAAGAGGTCGAGCGCGAGGGCTGGAAGGTTGCGCACGCCTCGAGCAATCCGGGCTTTTTATCGGCTTGCATTATTGCAGCGCCCGAGTTGGGGCATTACCTCGAATACATCTATCCCGAGACAGGGGGTATTGCCTTCTTCGAGAGCGTCCCGAGCAGCTGAACCTAGGATTCTCGACACATGAGCAAGGAGCTTGGGACGACGATCCTCGAACATCTGACCGCCTTGGAGAAGGCGGTACAGGAACTCGCGAATACCTGGCGACCGACGGATCCCGCATACCGCGCGGATATCTATCAACAGATCATGATGAATCTGTCGTACTCGTACATGGCGTACTTTCATGCCGATGCAGAGCATCCTGACTGGACCCCGCTGTGGAATCCCGTCTACAGGTGTCAACCAAATCCGGATGACATCTACCTGTACACGCCGATCAGAGGTGACCTCACCTATCGAGTGAAGGGCAACCGCGGCACGGTCGCGCGCCTCATTTTCACGACTCAACGCGGCAAATCAGGCTTGGTCGACGACATCTCCGAGGTCGGTCATGTCAACGACCTCGACGATCACGATCTCGAGATCGGTTCGGACGGGGAATTTGAGGTGCTGTTCAGCAACCAACGTCCGCAAGGCTACGTCGGCAACTGGGCGCTCATCGCCTTGCAGGCGAATCTCATGATGGTGCGCTATCGCATGCAGGACTGGGACAAGGAGCGCGACCCCGTGCTGACGATTGAGTGCCTCGATCCCGTGCCTTTGAAGCCGCGTTTGAGCCCCGAGGAGATTCTGCAACGCATCCACGAGATGGCCAAGTTTCCGGCGCGCGTGACCAAATTCTTTTTCCTCATGCAGAACGGCATCAGGGAGCGGGTTGGCGTCAATTCATTCGAGGCGGTCCGTTACCCGGGGATGACCAAGCAGGTTTACTGGCCCGCGGTCTTCGAGCTTGCAGAGGGCGAAGCATTGATCATCGAAACCGTGCTGCCCCGGATCAGGCCCTACTGGAATATCCAGGTCAACGATCCCTATTTCAATGCCATCGAGTATGTCTATCGCCTGAGCAGCATCAACGGCGCCACTGCAAAGATCAGCTCGGATGGCAGGCTGCGTGCGATTGTCTCACTGGTGGACCCGGGAGTGCCGAACTGGTTGGATACCGCCGGCTACAAGCAGGGCACCATCTATGGGCGTTGGTATGACTGCGATACGTATCCCATGCCCACCCTCAAACGGGTTCCGTTGGCCGAGTTGCGCGATCATCTGCCGGCCGATACGCCGGCGGTGACTTCCTCCCAACGGACAGAGGAAATTCGGGCGCGTGTGCGTGCTGCGCAGCGGCGTCGTCGTTGGTGAGGCGGGGACATCCGAGTGGAAGATCGCTTTTCGCCTCCCGAAATATTTGCCGCAGCCGGCGACGAGTTGCATGAGCTCGTGTCCCGCGAAGTCGGCTCGTCCGATTTCGGCGATGGCGATTACCGCAGTGGCTTGCGCGTGTTGCTGCAGTCCATGGACTATGACCCGGTATTCTCCGAGCGAGGTCGCAGAATTGCATGGGGGGAGCTGATCGGGGTGTTATCCAGCCGCGCTCGTGCCGTACACGCCATGAGCGAGCGCCCCGGCTTCGATAGTCACACCATCAGAAAACCCGTAGTGATCACGGGGATTCCCCGCACCGGCACCACGGCCTTGCACAAGCTGATGGCTGTCGATCCGCAATTTCAGGGGCTGCAAGGTTGGCTCAGCAGTGCGCCGATGCCGCGTCCTCCCCGGGAGAGCTGGACCGGGCATCCTCTGTTTCAGCAAGCCGTTCAACGCTTGAACAGGCGCTTCGCGGCCGTTCCCAATCAACGCGCCGCCCACGACATGGCTGCCGAAGAGGTCGACGAATGTTGTCTCATTCTCCGCCAGGGGTTTGTTTCGAATCTCTGGACGGTCACTTGGTCGGCGGCGACCTACGATGCGTGGTGGCAGACGCAAAGCGAACTGCCGTCTTATCGGTATTATCAGCGTGTTCTGCAGCTGATCGGAAGCAACGAACCCAAGAAGCGTTGGTTGCTGAAAAATCCGGGCCACATCGATAATCTCGGGCTGCTGTTTGAAGTATTTCCGGATGCCAGGGTGATCCAGACGCATCGCGACCCGGCGATGGCGATCCCTTCACTGTGTGCCGTTTTGATGAAGAACCACGCAGTGATGGAAGATGGCCGCCGGCGGTTGCGGGCCGAGATCATGGGTCAGCGCGAAACCGCCAAGTGGGCCGCGGCGCTGCGCCGTGCGGAGGCCATTCGCGAAGCGCACCGCGGCCAGATCGTCGACGTCGTGCACGGCGAGTTCCATCGCAGTCCCATGACGGTGCTCAAAAGGATTTACGAATTCCTCGATTTGGAGCTCGCTCCTCAGGTCGAAGAGGCGATGCTCGAGCGAGTCGCTGCTGCGCCGGAGATGCGTCATGGCAAGCATCACTACGACGTTGCCGATTTCGGGCTGAACGAAGACGAGATCCGTGGATGCTTCGGCGGCTATGTCGATCGTTTCGATCTGAGACTCCAACCGGCCCGAGCGGCAGGAGGTCACTCATGAAGGCAGCGGTCTTTCGTGGGGCGGGTACCCCGCTTGCCATCGAAACGATCGATGACCCGGAACCCGGCCCGAACGACGTGATTATCAAAGTCCACCGGTGCGGAATTTGCGGTACCGACCTGCACATGACATCTGGCCACGGTTGGGATTTTCCGGTCGGAACGATCCCCGGACACGAGTATGCGGGCGAGATCGTCGAGGTGGGTGCTGAAGCGGTCGGCTACAAGAAAGGCGAACTGATCACGGCGCTACCCTCGCGGGGTTGCGGTCACTGTGAAGCGTGTGCGCAGGGCAACCTAGCACTTTGCCACAACGCGGGAGGAGTGATGGGCGGGTTTGGCGAATACCTGCGTATTCCGACGGCGTCGGCCGTCACGCTGCCAAGCACGTTCTCGGCCGCCGATGGGGCGTTGGTGGAGCCTTTCGCAGTCGGTCTTCACGGGGTGCGCATGGCAGGCATGAAGCCGGGCGACCGCGTCCTGGTGCTGGGCGCCGGCTCGGTCGCGCTGACCACCGTCTTTTGGGCCAAGCGGCTCGGCGCCGGACACGTGGTTGCGGTGTCACGCTCACCGCGCCGCGAGGCCTTGGTATTGGATATGGGTGCGGATGCATTCATAGAGATGGGCGCGGACGAGACTGCGCGGGTGGTCGAAGCGCTCGGCGGGGCCTCGCCGGAGATCGTATTCGAGTGTATAGGCGTCCCGGGCATATTATCGAAGGCTATTCAGCACGCTGCGATGTTCGGTCAAGTACTTTCCTTGGGATTTTGCACGTTTCCCGAGACTCTGATTCCCGCGGTGGCGGGCTGGAAAGGGGTACGGCTCAGCTTTCCCGTCGGCTATTCGCTGCGCGACTTTCGGTACGCGGCTGATACCATGTTCGCCGGCGATGCGGACCCGCGAGAATTGATCACATCCGTGACTTCGCTGGATGACCTGCCCTCGGTGTTCGAGGCACTGCGCGAGCCGAACACCGAGACGAAAGTGCATGTGTCGTTCACCGGGAAGCTGGACGGACATGCGACTCGAGCCTGATACGATGGGCCTGGATTGGGCGAGGGGGAACTAAATGGCAAAGGTAAAATTCGTTACGCCGGACAAGGCCGCGCCGATCGAAGCGCCGCGCTGCGGACGGGGACAGATCCAATCGCGAGCCTACTTCAAAGAGGAAACCGATCCGCTTCATTTGCAGCTGCATCAGCTGACCGCGGATGTGGCGTTGAATGTCACAAGCCTCGCGAGCGACACCCTCGTCTACGTGTGGACGGGCGCAGTGGTCGTCCGAGGCGTACGCCTCGGTGAACGATCGAGCTTGATCATGGAACGCGGTGCTTTTACTGAGATGAGCGCGGTTGATGGCGCGGCGACGCTGCTATTCTTCGCCCCGAAAGCGCAGCAGCGCAGCGAGGAGCAGCAGCGTAGCGAGAAGACCGCGCCTCATCTTCTTCTGCTCCCGAGCGAGCGGGTCCCGCGCAATCCGGACCTCGGCGGTCAAGGGCTTGCCGGGGGTGCTCTTCACGCCGACGCCAGCGACACGTGCTGCCATCTATGGCTGCACGAAAATGATTTCTATGTAGGTGACAGCCCGGTCGCCGTTCATTCTCACTCCGAAGACGAGATCATCTTCGTAAGAGACGGCGAGCTTCGCGTGGGGAGCCGCCACTATGGTCCCGGAGCGGCCCTGGCGGTTGCCGCGCATACCAAATACGGATTTCAAGTAGGGCCGAGCGGGCTCAGTTTCGTGAACTTCCGCGCTTCCGCGCCCACCTACACGTCCCACGACGGCGCGCATTCGATGGATGAGGCTGAGTTCTGGAGATCGCAGACCGGGCGGCCTCAATATCTGGACTTTCCCGCGGGCTGAATCCGAGGTTCGTTAGTATGGCGCGGCGCGACTTCGAGATCCTCCCGTTGACCGTTGGAGCCGAAATCGTCGGACTCGATATCGACTGCCCGATCGACGAGAAGACACGGCGCGAGCTCTATGCGGCATGGCTCGATTTCGGCATTCTGCTGTTCAAGAATGTCGGGTCGGCGGAGAAGCACATCGAGCTCAGCCGATGTTTCGGCGACCTCGAGATTCATCCGTTTCCCGAGGCACGCGCGCAGGAAAATCCGCTTTTCATCGAGATCGGCGGCTCCAAAGAGCTGCCTGCGTTCGTGTACGACGACGTGGATCTGCGTGTCAACCGCATTCCCTGGCACCGCGATACCGCCTACACGCCCGGGATCTGCAAGGGCGCGATGCTGCGTATGCTGGAGGCGCCGCCGGTCGAAGGGGAGACGCTGTTCGCGGACACGGCGATGGCGTATGACGAGCTCCCCGCAGACGTGAAGACTCACCTGGCAGGGCTGGAATACAAAGCCAGGCTCCGCCTCGGCACCATTAATCAGACTCGCCCCGGGGCTTTGTGGAAAACGGCGCGTGCAGCCACCGCCGAAGAGGATCCGCGCGGCTTCGGCAAGCAACTCTACGATATGGCCGCGGAGGCGCGATATCCGCCCGTGGTCCATCCGGCGGTTCTGACTCACCCGGAGTCCGGGCGAAAGTGCATCTTCTTGAGTCCCACGTACGTCGACTATTTCTTGGGATTGAGTCAATCGGAGAGCGATGCTCTGCTGGGATACCTGGTCGATCACATGACCAGCCCGCGCTATGTCTACAAGCATAAATGGACCGTCGATGACGCCATACTGTGGGATAACCGACGGTTCATGCACGCTGCCGTCGGTAACCGGCTGGGACACCGGCGTCGCGGGCTCCGGACGACCTTGGCGGGGCAACTGAACACGGGCCGATACTTCGAGGACGCGACTGCACCCGGCGCGCCGGCTCTAGTGGACTGACCGATCCTTATTTCCCAAGACTCGCCGGCGGGAGCGCACGCTATGGCCAAGATCGTCCGTTACCAGAGTCACGACACCGTGGGGTTCGGCCATTTGCAGGCTGATCTCATTCGACCCATGGAAGGAAGCCTGGAGGATCTTCGACCCTCGTCGCGCGATCCGGTGAGATTGGCGGATGTCAGGCTTCTGTCCCCGACGGTGCCCACGAAGATCATCGCAATCGGGCCGAATTTCCGCGCGTACTTTGCAAATGGCGGCGTTCCACCGTCGCAACCGATGCTTTGGACCAAACCGGCCACATGCCGGAACGATCCGGACGGCGTCATCGAGCTGCCGCCCGGGCATATCGTGAATCACGAGTGCGAATTGGCTCTCGTCATCGGTAAGCCTGCGAAGGACGTCGCCCTGGCCCAGGCCTCTTCGTACATTCTCGGCTATACCTGCATGAACGACGTGACCGCGGGAGACTTCGCGACGCCAGGGGCCTTCGGCGCCTCGCACTACTTCGTGGACGGCAAGATCTTCGATGGATTCGCGCCGATCGGCCCGCACATCGACACCGATCTGGACATCGGCAATCTGCATCTCGAATGCCGGGTCAACGGCGAGGTCAGGCAAAGTCATTCGACCGCTGATTTTCTCTTCACGCCAGAGTTTCTGGTCGCGACAGTCTCGCGCGTCTTGACTCTGCTCCCCGGGGACGTCATCTCGATGGGATCGCCTCCGGGCGTAGGCCCCATATCGGACGGCGATGTCGTAGAAATCGAGATCGAGAAGATCGGGATTCTCAAAAGCTACGCGCGCAACAAACTCAAGGGGAAGACCTATGACTGAAATCACAGGAGCAGCCGTGGTGACGGGCGGCGGAAGCGGCATCGGCATGGCTCTGGCGAAGGAGCTCGCGAAGCAGCGGGTCGCGGTCGCAGTGGCCGATATCATCCTCGACAATGCGCGCAAGGTTGCCGGCGAGATCACTGCCGCGGGCGGGAAGGCCATAGCTATTCACTGCGATGTGTGTGAGCGCGATTCCATAAAGCTGATGAAGAGCGAGGCAAACGCCGCGCTGGGGCCCATCAAGCTTCTTTTCGCCAACGCGGGAGCGACCTCTTTCGAGCCGCTGATGGACATGTCGGACGATGACGTCGACTGGATCATTCAGGTCAATTTGATGGGCGTCATGAACACCACTCGCGCGTTCCTGCCCGATATGATGGCTGCGAAGCAAGGGCACATCGTGGCGACGGCTTCCATGGCTGGCCTGCTTCCCGGCTGGATCCCGGTACACGTGGCTTACTCCGCGGCAAAGGCGGGCATCATCGGGGCGATGATGAACCTCTCGCTGGAAATGAAAGAGTATGGCGTCCGCACCACCACTTATTGTCCGGGCGGCGTGGCCACGGGCATGAAGGCCAACAATGCGCGTTATCGTCCCTCCCGGTTCGGCGGCCCGAGCGAGGGAACGGTGCACGTGCCGAGTTCGTCGTTTCAAGGCAAGCCCCCCGCCTTCTATCCACCGGAGGCGATCGCGCCGATGGTGCTGCGTGCCGTGCAAAATAACCGCCCCTTGGTGTTCGATCACGCCGAACAGCGCCGCTTCTTCCGCGAGACCTATTCGCAGGTCGTCGAGGCCTGCTACGACGATATCGAGGCCTATGAGAAAGAACGAGGTGTTCCCGAGGGCGTTCAGCACCTGGGGTCTTGAACGATGAATATCGGCAGGCTCGGCGTCTGGGCGCCGGTCAATTTCATGAGTGCGCCGGAGAGCGCCGCCTTCGCACGGCGCGTCGAGGGGTGGGGCTACGGGACTCTCTGGGTGCCGGAGGTCACGGCGCGCGATCCCTTGGTCACCTGCTCGTGGCTCTTGGCGCACACGACCCGGCTCAATCTCGCGACGGGGCTCGTGAGCCGCGAGTCACGCGCCCCAGATGCCGCGGGCAAGTCTCAGTACGCGCTGGCGGAGCTGGCGGACGGGCGCGTTCTGCTCGGCCTGGGGGTCTCTCACGGGCCGTTCGTGCAGGGGGTGCTGGGGCACACGTTCGAAAAGCCGGTGCCGAAGATGAAGCGCTATCTCGAGGCCATGGCCGGCATGAAATACTTTGGCCCGGCGCCGATCGAAAAACCGAAGACCGTCATCGGGGCTCTCGGTCCGAAAATGCTCGAGGTCGCCGGCGCTCTGGCGGACGGCGCCCATCCTTACAACGTCACGCCGGAGCACACGGCCGAGGCCCGCAGAATCTTGGGACCCGGGAAGCTTTTGTGTCCCGAGCAAATGGTGCTTCTCGAGGAGGACCCGGCGGTCGCGCGGGCGATCGCCCGCGAGGCGATCGCCCTGTCGCTGACGCTGCCGAATTACCGCAACAATTACCTGCGCATCGGATTCAGCATGCAGGACATGGAGAATGGAGGTTCCGATAGATTGGTCGATGCCATCGTCGCGTGGGGGGACGAGAAGGCAACCCGCGAGCGCGTCCGGCAGCACTTCGACGCGGGCGCAGATCACGTCTGCCTCCAGCCCTTGCGCCGGGGGACCCGCACTCTCACAGCGGGCGATGAGAAGGTGCTCGAGCTGCTGGCGCCGCGCTAAAACCTCTTGCTGCTACACTGGATCCCGGCACAGGCTATTCGATTCGAGTCTCGACGAGCAGGGGGATCCATGGCGCAGACATTTGATGCGGACGAATTGATCGATGCGGCGCGCAGAGCGACGGGCTTGGAGCGTTTCGACAGCGAGAGCTTTCGCGAAGGGCTGGGTGTTCTGCTGGCGGACGCAAACCGGGTGAATTATCCGGAGGTTGGGGTTCAGCGTTTTCGCGGCGCAATCATCGGCGCCCTGGCGACCCGGCTGAAAACCACCAACTATCTCGAGCAACGTCCGGAGCTGCTCAAGCGCCCCATCGAGCGGCCGCTTTTCGTGTTCGGCATCCCGCGCACCGGCACGACGCTGCTCAGCAACTTGCTGGCGGCCGATCCGGCGCGCCGCTCGCCGCTCACTTGGGAAATCGAGGATCCGGTGCCGCCGCCCACGACGGCCACGCTTTACGACGATCCACGGGCGCTCGCGCGGCTCGATCAGGAGCGCCAGCTCCTCGCCGCCAGGCCCGAGATGGGCAAGTACTATCGATTTTCGGCCATCTATCCGAACGAGTGCATGTTCTTCATCCAGAGCGATTTCAAGGCGCTGATGTGGGAGGGGCGCGGCAAGCTGCCGAATTACCGCGACTGGCTGTTCCAGGACGCCGATCTCACATCGACGTATCAGTATCACAAGCGCTTTCTCCAATTACTGCAGGCGGACGCGCCGGGCGTATGGAGCCTCAAGCAGCCTTCCCATGGACTGTGGATCGAGACCCTCCTCAAGGTCTATCCGGATGCGCGCCTGGTGTGGGCACATCGGGATCCGATCGCGGCCACCGGCTCGTTCTGCAGTCTCATGCGGATGGGGAACAGCGCATTCGGTCTGCAGCCCGACGTTGCCTGGTTGGCCGAGAATTATCCGTGGCAGGCGGTCGAGCACGCGAATCGAATCATGAGCTCGCGCGAGAGGCTCGGCCATGATCGCATGGTCGATGTGCACTATGCGGATCTCATGCGCGATCCGATCCCGACCATGCGCGCGCTGTACAAGTCGCTGGGAGATGACTTCAGCGCGTCGGCGGAGAATGCAATGCGCGCCTGGCTGGCCGATAACCCTCAGGGCAAGTTCGGCAAGCACGAGTATGCGCTCGATCAGTTCGGGCTGACCGCCGACCGGGTGCGATCGATGTTCGAGCGATATCTGTCTCGCTATGAGGTCGAGGCCGAGGGATAGTGCATGCAGCTCGAAAATCACTATCAAAACGCGTACGTCACTCGCGATCTGGATGGAGCACTCGCGATCTTTCGCGAGCAGTATGGCTTCGACCGATTCCGGCGGATGGAAGTCAGCTACGAGTTGACCACTCGGGCGGGGCGCGGGACCGCGAGCGTGAAGCTCGCGCTCGGTTGGATCGGGGACTTGCAGTACGAGCTCATCGAGCCGGTATCCGGTCTCATCGACGTCTACCAGGAAGGGCTGAGCGATGAATCTCCGATGCGCTTTCATCACGTGTGCATGCGGGTACCCGATTGGGCGGAGTTTCGCACCCGCATCGATCGGGAGAAGCGTCCGGTGGTGATGGAGGGCGGCACGCCCGGACATCTCTTGTGGCTCTACGTGGATGCTCGGGACACCCTCGGCCATTACCTCGAATATTGCTGGATGACGCCCGAGCGGTGGACGATGATCCGCGGATTGTAGGCGCGCGCAGCGCGACCGGTCACGTCCTTTGGAAGCGCACTACGGCACGAACCGTTCCCACTCGTAGGGCACGAGCAGATGAAATGGCGCCGCAAAGAGCGGTTCGCTGCCGCTCTGTGCCCAGCGCTTCTCGAGCACGGGACGCAGCCGCTGCGCCGCTTGCGGGGGATCCTCGTCGAGGAAACAGTAAGTGATCTGCAGTCCGCCCTCTTGATTCGTGGCGTAGGAAGAGTTCGCGAGGGACCCGGCCCACCAAATGCCGCCCACGCCGGGCGCGTCGAGGAGGGAGGAGGGCGACTCTGCTCCTCGCTCGATGAGCACGTACACGCCCCTCGCAGGCCACCAGGGCAACACGTCGGCACCCGCCTTGATGCGGGGAGCGGCGCCGGTACCGTTCAGACGATAGACCGCTCGCTCAACGGCCGGCAGCAAGTACGGCATGCGCCCGGCTCGAGCCAACGCAGTGGCGAGCTCGCCAAATTTCGCGAGTCCGGCCGGATCGCTGAAAAGGTAAGTCATCAGGTGATCCGCCGCATCGTAGCGCTCGTTGCTGATTGCCCGGGCGGCGCGGCACGCCGGAGTGGATACCAGCCGGAAAGAGGCGCGCAGCGTGGCGAGCCGGTGCTGCTCGGGGCGGTGATCGAGCGAATGCCACGTCAGATAGTCCGCGTCGCGACCCTGCGGATGCCGGGCCGACATCGACACGAAGAGGGTCGTGATGTCGGTGCGTCCGGTGGCGACGATCGCCGGTGCATCGTCGGACGGTGTTCCCTCGAGGATTGACATTGCGGGATCTTCGCACCCTAATGAGGTGTGCCGCAATGACGGCAGCGGAGCGGCAAAAATCACCGGGGAGGTTCGGGTGCTCGACGGCGAGAAGATTCTGATCACGGGAGCGACCGGGAAGATCGCCTTACCCATAGCCCGGGCACTCGCCAAGCGCAACGAGGTCTGGGGAGCGGCTCGACTCAGCAAACCCGGAGATGCGGAGAAGCTCAAGGCCGTCGGTGTGCGGCCCCTGCGGCTCGACATGTCGAGCGGTGACTTCTCGGCAGTTCCCGATGACTTTACTTATGTCTTCCATGCCGCGGTGGATCCCGGCGCGGGGGACTGGCGCCGCTGCGTGCGCACCAACTCAGACCATTCCGGGAAGCTGCTGCATCACTGCCGCAAGGCGAAGGGATTCGTGTATTGCTCGACAGGTTCGATCTATCGATACCAGGGACATCGGCCGTTGACGGAGGCGGACGGGCCGGGCGTGCCGGACCGAGCCAACTACAGCTTCTCGAAAATCGCCGGAGAAGCGGTCTGCACCTGGGTCGCTGAGCATTTCAAGGTTCCGCTCACCATCATTCGCATTTGCTCGACCTACGGACCCCTGGGCGGCGCACCGGCCGATCGGCTCGAGATGATCTTGCAGCGCAAGCCGATAGCGCTTCATCCCGACAAGCCCAACAACTTCAATCCGATTTACGAGGACGACTACGTCGACCTCGGCATCCGGGCCATGGAGGTGGCGGCGCTGCCTCCGGTCACCGTCAACTGGGCGGGCAGCGAGACGGTGAGTGCGGAAGAGTATTGCGCCTACATAGGAGCACTCGTCGGGATCGAGCCTGTCTTCGAGTACACGCCTACGGCTCACACTCCGCTATGGCCGGACGTCAGCTACATGCATGAGGTCCTCGGCCGCACCCGCATCCATTGGCGCGACGGGTTTCGGCGGATGATCGAGGCCCGACATCCAAAGTAGGTTCGCGAGCGGTCAGCGCGGCCGCGCCCCGTCCAGAAAGAGCCGCACGCAAAAGCGAATGCGTTCTTCCATGGCCACCGGGTCGATCGCCTTTCCCCACACGACGGCGCGTAGCGGCCCACCCACCACCATGCTGAGGAACGCCGTGGCGGCGATCTCCGGCTTGGCCACGCTCACCGCGCCCGCCTGCATATGCCGGCGCAGTAAATTCGCCAGAAAGTCGATGGTGGGCCGCGTGCCCTGCTCGAATGCCTGCGCGAAGATCTCGGGAAATCGATAGGACTCGGTGTTGATGATCCGCTGCAGCCGCAGGCCTGCGGGAGTGGTGGCATTGGCCATGCGGATGCGCGCCACCGCCGTCAATGTGGCCTCCAGATCGTCGCTTTCCACCCGGTGCAACGCCTCGACGGGTACGGTCCATTCCTCGATTGCCCGCTGCACCGAGGCTTTGAACAGTGCCGCCTTGTTCGGGTAGCGGGCGTAGACCGAGCGCTTGGCCATGCCGACAGCGGCGGCAATTGTCGCTATCGTGGTGACCTCGAACCCGGATTTCAGGAACAGCTCGAGCGCACGGTCCAATAGCTCTTCATGGCGCAGCTCCGCCTGTTCGCGAGTGGGCCTGCCGGCGCCCGGACGGCGCTTTGCAGAACGGCGCGGCTTGGATGCAGGAAGCGCTACCGCTTCGCCCATCCCGTTCTCCCGGCGTTGATCCCCATACCCTATAATGACATCGAGCGCGAGAGCGGGGAATGCCCGATCCACGGGGGCTTTAGAACATGACCAAAGAAGGCCGCGTAGCGGTAATCACGGGGGCGAGCTCCGGCGTGGGGCAGGCCACCGCACGAGCCCTGGCTGCCCGCGGATGGCATGTGATCGCACTCGGGCGTGATGCGAATCGATCGGCGGCGGCCGCCGCGGACATTCGCGCGGCGGCCGCGCCCGGCGCGCGGGTCGATGTGATCCGCGGGGACCTGGCTCTTTTGTCCGATACCGTCCGCATGGCCGACGAGATCGCCGCGCTCACCGAGAGAGTGCATGTGCTCGTCAACAATGCGGGCGGCGTCCGTGCCGAACTGGTGATCACGGAGGAGGGAAACGAGGCGACCTTTGCCGGCAATCATCTCGGTCATTTCCTGCTGACCCGTCGGTTGATGCCGCAACTTCGCGCAGCTGCCGCGACCGCCGAGCCGGGAGCCGTACGCGTGGTGAGCGTGTCTTCGAACGCGCACGAGAGCTCCTCCGGCATCGACTGGAACGATCTCCAGCAAACCCGTGAGTGGAGCTCCGGCAAGTCCTACGTTCTCGCCAAGCTTTGCAACATACTGTTCACACGCGAGCTTGCGAGGCGCGCAGCAGCGGACGGCATCATCGCTCATGTCATGCATCCGGGCGTCGTCGGCAGCAACTTCGCGAGTCATGCGGAGCCGCGCATGCGAGGCTATCTCGCGACGCTGAAAGCCCTCTCTCCCGAGGAAGGGGCGGATACCGTGGTCTGGCTGGCGACCGCGTCGGAACCGGGTTTGACGACGGGAGGCTATTTTCAGAACCGGCAGTTGCTCGAGCCCTCACGCGCGGCGCAGGACGATGCAGCCGCCGCCAGACTGTGGACCGAGAGCGAGGCCTTGGTCGCGCGCGCCGGCGCGAATCTCGGGCCCGGCTGACGCCAACCCATCAAAGGCTACGCATGGATTTCAAAGTCGATCCCGAGTTCCAGACGAAACTCGATTGGATGAGCAAGTTCGTCCGCGAGGAGGTCGAACCGCTCGATCTGCTCTTTCCGGGCGCCGGGGACATGTACGACACGAAGAACAAGAAGGCGCGCGCGCTCATAGCTCCGCTGCGGGATCAAGTGAAGGCGCAAGGCCTGTGGGCCTGCCATCTCCCGCCGGAGCTCGGCGGCAAAGGCTTCGGGCAGCTCAAGCTCGCCCTGATGAACGAAATCCTCGGGCGATGCTCATGGGCGCCGACGGTCTTCGGCTGTGCGGCACCCGATACGGGCAATGCCGAAATCCTGGCGCTGTACGGCAGCGCTGCGCAAAAGAAGCGCTATTTGCAACCGCTGCTCGACGGCGACATCGTGTCGTGTTTTTCCATGACCGAGCCGCAAGCGGGCGCGGATCCCAAGGAGTTCACCTGCAAGGCGAGCCGCTGCGGCGAAGAATGGGTGATCGAGGGCGAAAAGTGGTACTCGTCCAATGCGCGCTACGCCTCGTTCCTCATCGTGATGGCCGTCACCAATCCGGATAATGCTCCGCACGAGCGGATGTCCATGTTCATCGTGCCGGCGGAGACTCCGGGCATCGTGATCAAGCGCAACGTTCCGGGCATGAACGACGCCGAGGATGAAGGCACTCAGGCGTACATCCACTACGACCGCGTGCACGTGCCGCTCGATGCGATGCTCGGCAAACCCGGCGAGGCGTTCAAGGTCGCGCAGGCGCGGCTCGGCGGCGGACGCATTCACCACGCAATGCGCACGGTCGGTGTGTGCAATCGGGCGCTCGACATGATGCTCGAGCGCGCCGTATCGCGCCGCACTCAAGGCCGCTTGCTCGCCGATCATCAGTTCGTGAAAGGCATGATCGCAGAGTCCGCCATCGAGCTGGAGCAATTCCGATTGCTGGTGCTCAAAACGGCCTGGATGATCGACAACGAGCCCCACGGAGCCGCGCGCACTCATATCGGCATGGCCAAGGTGGCGATGGCCAAGGTGTATCACGACATCGTCGAGCGCGCGGTGCACCTGCACGGCGCGCTCGGCACCTCGCGCGATACGCCGCTCGCCAAGATGTGGATGGGCGTTCCGATGCTTGCGGTCGCCGACGGTCCGACCGAGGTGCACCTGGTGCAGGTGGCGAACGCGCTCTTGAAGAACGCCAAGCCGGCGCCCGGACTGTTTCCGAGCGAGCATGTTCCCACCAAGCGCGCGGCCGCGCGCGCGCGCTTCGGGGAGCACAGCGATAAGTCCCGGTAGACGGCCGTTAGCCAACCGCGAAATGGACGCCCGTATGGTGCGCACGCGGGCGGCGTTGCGGCGAGCATTACTGAGGCTCCTCGGGCGCAAGCATTTCGACCAGATCACGGTGCGCGACATCGCCGGCGAAGCCAAGATCGGCTATGCGACGTTCTTTCGCCATCACGAATCGAAATCGGAATTGCTCGAGGAGGTGGCCGAGGAGCAGATCCGCAATCTCGTGGCGCTGGCACTGCCCTTGCTGGTCGCGGATGATACGCGCGGCTCCTGCCTGGCGCTGTGCAAATATGTGAATGAACACCGCGCGATCTGGTCGGCGCTCCTCACGGGAGGAGCAGCCGGGGCAATGCGCGAGGAGTTCATTCGTCAGGCGATGCGCGTGGGATCTGGACAAGTGCAGAGAAGCAGCTGGCTACCGGTCGAGCTCGGCGCGATTTTCGGCGTCAGCGCGACTGTCGAGATTCTGGCCTGGTGGCTGCGGCAACCGCACGACTTCACCGTGGAACGCATCGCGGACATCATCGATCGGCTGGTCGTGACGCCGGCGGTCGGCCGGAATAAGGCAGGCGTCGAGCCGCGACGGCGCCGTCAGCCGCGTGGGCGGCGGAAAAGTAACGGCGACCGATGAATGGCGGGGTCGGCAAAGGGCGCTCATCCTGCCTCAGCGAAAGTCGGGCAGTATTTTGGCTTTCCACCGTTCCGCCTCTTCCGTGCGCTGCGTCTGCGCATACAGCTCCTGCAGCGCCTGGTAGGCAGCCTGCGTGCGATGAAAGCCGGGTCCGCGTACAGTTTCCAACCTCGCGGCCGCTTGCAGCAAGAGCGGCTCCGCCGCCGCATACTGGCGCAATGACACCATGCATGTGCCGATCGCCACTTCGGTGCTGAGCGTGTGCCAGTCGTTGTCGCCGTAGAGTTCCGTGCGGGTGCGCCTTACTCCCTGCAGCACCGTGAGGCCTGCTTCCTCGCCGCTCCGGCACGCCGCTATGCCATAGGTGCCCCATGCGGCCAACGTCCACGGATGCCGGGCGCCGACGACGCGCGCGAGCCCTTCGGCTGCCGGTCGCTCGACTGCGGCAGCCTCCTTATCTCGATGCTGCTCGAACAGATCGTCGGCCAATTCCGTCTGCGCCATGAGGGTGTCCTTGTGATCCGGCCCCAGCACCCGCAGTCGCATCGCGATCACGTCGCGAAACAGCGGCTCTGCAGCCACTGCTTGATGAGCGCTGACGAGGTTGCTGGCGTAATTCATTTCGGTCGACAGCAAATCCGGATGATCCAAGGGTAGATTCTTTCGTTGGATCGCGAGCGCCTCGCGGTTCGCGGCGGCAGCCTGCGCATAGTGCCCTTCGTTTGCCAGAAGGACGCCGAGGTTATCCAAAGGGTATGCCGCAAGCGCTGCGGAGGCCCCCCCCGCCCGTCGATAGAGATCGATGGCGCCGTGGTAGAACTGCTCTGCCTCCTTCTCGCGGCCGGAATTGGTGAGCACCGTCCCGAGCGCGTCCTTTGCTTCGGCCGATTGCCTTAGCGCGCCGTGCTCACCGTCCAATAGTCTCAGAGCCTCGCGCAGCGGTGCTTCCGCGGCGCCCATCTCGCCATTTTCTCGCAACAAATGGCCACGTGTGATCAACGCGGCGGACATGTCGGCCACGCTGCCGCCGTGCGATCGCAGCAGCTCGAGCTCACGCGTGTTAGCGCTCAACCCATCCTGATAGCGTCCCAGTCCGAGGTTGGTTTCAGCCACCAGCCCCAGCATGGACGCGGCGATCAGAGGTTCTTTGATCGATAACTCGTCGAGTTTGTGTACGGATGCGTCCAAGAGCTGAGCGACCGTGACATCCCGGCGCCCCAGGCGCGGGTCTGCGGACTTGAGCAAGGACTCTAGAAATTCGCCGCGGCGTGCCGCCATCTCCCGGGCCTCGACGGTTCGCCCCACCTGTAGGCCGAAGACGATGGCACCCGCCGCCAGACTCAAGCCGAGGAGCGTTGTGAGGCTCACGGCAGTCGCATTGCGGCGAACGAATTTGCCGGCCCTCATCCAGATGGTGGGCACGCGTGCAAGGACCGGCATGTCGTGCAAATAGCGTTGCAGATCCGCTTGTAGGTCCGTCGCTGAGCTGTAGCGACGCGTCGGGTCGCGCTCGAGTGCTTTATGAAGGATGGCATCCAGATCGCCGCGCAATTGATTCGCTTGGCGCAGGTCCGCACCTCCCGCGAGGGCTGCGCGGCTGGCGATGTCGGCATCCTCTTGCGTGACCGCGCGCAGATACCCAAGGGGGCCCTTCGCGTTCGGATAGGGCACTTGCCCCGTCAACAGACGATAGCCGAGGGCACCCAAGCCGTAGACATCGGTTGCAACCGACACCGGTTCGCCCGACACCTGCTCGGGGGCGGCATACTGCGGGGTGAATAGTCGACCAATATCGGCGGTCGGCACATGGGGTACGCCAACGTCGTCCAGCACCGTGCCGATTCCGAAGTCGATCAATTTCGGTGCGCCGTCGGCGGTGACGAGCACGTTAGCTGGCTTGATGTCGCGATGTACGATCAACAGGCGATGCGCGGCGCCCACTGCCTCCGCAAGAAGGACCAGCAGCCGGACGCGTTCACGCACTGTGGGTCTGTTTTCCTCGCAATACCTGTCGATCGGTTGGCCGCGAACGAACTCGAGGGCAATCCATGCTCTGCCGGACTCAATGCCGGCATCGATTAGCCGGGCGATCGCCGGGTGTTCCAGCCGGGCGAGGAGTTGCGTTTCGCGTTGGAAGCGCTGCTGGCCGGTGGCGAGCATGCCGCTGGCGATAAGCTTCAGCGCGACGGTCTGCTGCAACCCGTCGGTACGCTCTGCACGATAGACCACACCCATTCCGCCCTCGGCGATGAGCTCGACGAGTCGAAAATGTCCGAATTCCTGACCGATCAGGCTTTCCGCGGAGTGCCCGAGCTGCGTCGGCGGCAATAGTGCGCCCGTCAGTTCGCTATCCTGGGCCGCGACGGCGAGCAGCGCGTCGATCTCCTCTTTCAGAGCAGCATCGCCTGCGGAATGCGCGCGGATGAAGTCCTCGCGATCCGGCTCCGCAAGATCCAGGGCTTGTTCGAACAGCCGGAAAACCAGGCCGCGATCGACGTGGCCGGCCACTAGCGGGAAAGCTCCCGCGTGAGCCACGCCTTGCCGGCTGCCCAGCGCCGGTTGACCGTGGCGACAGAAACCGATACCGACTCGGCCACTTCTTCAATCGAGAGACCGCCGAAAACGCGCAACTCGACGATTTTCGCGGCAAGCGCATCGAAGCGCTCGAGCTCGCACAACAGCTCGTCGACATCCAGAGCATCGTGAACTTGGTTCGGCTCCCCGAGATGCGTCTCGGTGAGGGTGATCTGATCCCCGCCATCGCGCTTCTGGGCACGACGCTTGCGTGCCTCGTCGACCAATGCCCGGCGGGTCACGCGCGCCGCCATGGCCAAAAAGTGCGCCCGATCCTGCCAACGGATCTCGCGCAACGCGGACAGACGTAAGTAGGCTTCGTGTACCAGTGCGGTGGGTCGCAGGCTCGAGTGTCTTTCGTTGCTCAATTGGCGGACGGCGATCGCGTGAATGTCGCTGTAGAGCAGCGTCAGCAATTGATCCAGCGCACCCCGGTCCCCCTGTGACCAGCGGTCGAGCAGACTATCGAGCGCGCCATTCGAAGTCGGGGATTCGCTCATTGATCCACGATAATCCTCGCACTGTCACCGCCGGAGTTCGGGAGAACTATAGCGGGAAGTCGCGGGTCATGGATCAACCGAGATCAAAAAGATCCTGGGCGGCTGCTACTCCGATCGGTGGAAGAGCCAGCCGCCTGAATAAATCTGGTTTTGGCGCAGCTGCAGGACCGCCGGCGGAATCGGTCTGGTGGGCGTCCAGTTGGTGCCATTCGAACTGCGGGCCGAGCGTAAGGTCTGGCAGACGATCGTATCCGCGCCATTGGACCCGCACCGGCCCTCGGACATGACTATGGTAGGGACGAGCTTGCCGCGTGCGGCGATCTCCAATTTCTCTTGCCATCTGCCGTCGGGAAAAATCTTCAAGAAAGCGACCATCGCGGAGCTGTTTTGGGTCGCAGGTTCGGTGTGGGCCCAAGAACCGACAAACGAACCCGGGCCAGCGGCCTGGCCCGGGCCGGAAGGTTGCTGCCCGTTAGGCGATGACTGGGCAAGCGCGGAGCATCCAAAGGCGCACGCACCGATCACGAGCAGGGTTTTTAGTGCATTCGATCGCACGACGCACCTCACCAGTGATCACTGTACCTGTGACCGCAGTTCGCACAGAGCTCGCCGTTGCCGGCGTATTGCGGACAATTGCATACTCCGCACCGGCCATATCCTGCCCGCAATGGCGTGGCGCGGGGCGGCTCTCCCGTTGGACAAAAAATGCCGCTGCGATGGACGGGCGTAAAGCGATCCTGGCCCAATTCGGAAGTTGACATAAGCATGTGACATTCCCCTTTTTTAAAAGCGGCGAAAAATGCGGGTCCCGTATATAGAGGCGCAAGGTCGGGGGATTTCGTATCACTGCGTGTGATTTTTTCTACTGTGGCGTTCGGTCGCCAAAAAAGATGGGTCGGCCAGCGATCCCGACGAGTTTGCCAACGCTGTCGCCTACTTGGAGGAACTTCATCGCGTGGCGGAAGCGAATCTGATTGGCTTGGCCACCCTGGGAGCCGCCGGATCGAGCTGTTCCACGCCGACGGTAGCTTTACTCGAAATCGATCACGATCTTGCCCATGTGTCGGCCGCTCTCCAGGCGCCGCAACGCCTCGGGCAGCCGTGCGAACTCGTAGTGGCTGTCGATGACCGGACGCAGCCGGTGCAAAGCGATGGCGCGGTTCATGGCTTCGAAATCTTGCCGGCTGCCGACGGCGACCGGGTTCATTTCCACGTACGAGGAGCCCATGGAGATGACGCTGGCGCGCCCAGTCAGGCGGCCGACCAGGGCGACACGGCCGAACAGGCGGGTCGATGCCACCGATTGCTCGATGGTATCGGCGCCGCCGATGTCGATGGTGAGATCCGCGCCCCCCCCCGTCAGCTCTCGCACCTCCTTGCTCCACCGCGGGTGGGCGCGATAGTCGATGGTCTCGTCGGCCCCGAGGCTTTTCAGGCGAGCGCATCGTTCGGGACTGGACGAGATGTGAATGACGCGCGCGCCGAATAGCTTGGCAAACTGCAGGGCGAACAGCGACACGCCGCCTGCGCCCTGCAGGAGCACCGTCATGCCCGGGAGCAGCGGCCGCGCCGCGCACAGGGCATGCCATGCCGTCACCGCCGCGCAAGGCAGTGCAGCTCCCTCCTGGAAACTCAAATGCGCGGGAAGGATCACCGCCTCCTGCTGATGCGCCACGAGCTCCGCGCGCATCACTCCCTGGATCGCACCGCCCCTGCCGCCTCCGCCGAGCGAAGGCTCCCAGGGGCCGCCGATCCAGTCGGGATTGAAGGTGAGCGCCACGCGATCGCCGACCCTGACGCGGCTGACATCCGCAGCGACCTCGATGACTTCGCCGGCGCCGTCGGAGCAGGGGATGAGCTCCTTGAGCGTCATCGAGCGCAACGCCCCCGACAAGACCAGCAGGTCCCGATAATTGAGCGAGGCTGCACGCAGGGCGATGCGAAGCTGAGCTGGGCCGAGATGCCCGGGCGGAGGCAGCTCCTCCATGACGAGCGAATCGATGCCGCTCAGCGTACGGGAAATGAAAGCCTTCATAGGCCTTGGACCATGAATGCGCGATAATCGGCGCCTTTTCTTCGGTGCGCAGCGGCGGCTTGATAGGCCGGGCTCTCATACCAGGCTTTGGCATCCTCGACCGTGGGGAACTGCAACAGAACCACGCCGTCCGGCGACTCCCCCTCCAGCGCCTGCATCGGCCCATAGACCACCAAGGGCGTGAGTTTCGGATGCAGCGGTATCTCTCTCGTCATACGGATGAAAAGCACGTAAGCGGCCATCGATATACTCCCTAGGTAATCGGCGGAATCCGGCGTGTGAAGAGGAATCTTGAGCCTTTGTTTCGCCCGATGCCAGCGATTCGCGGCAGCAGCGGGCGAGGCCGGAGCTGCTAAGATTGAGGCGCAGCTCACCTTACGCGGGCGCTTGGAGGCATATGACAAAGGTCGAAAACGAACCCTTGCAGGTCGCCATCATCACGGGAGCGAGCAGCGGCATTGGGTTGGCCACCGCCGTCAAGCTCGCGGACATGGGGATGGCTGTCCTCGGTGTGGGACGCGACCAACCGAGGCTGGACCACATGGCGGCCACGACCAAGCACGCGGATCGCGTGGCCACCTTGGCCGTCGATGTGACCGAAGCTTCCGCGCCGAGGCGCATCGTAGATCGCGCCGTGTCGCGCTGGGGCCGGATCGACTTTCTCATCAACAATGCGGGCGTGGGGCGCCCCAAGCCTTTGCATGAGACGGACGACGAGACTCTGGATTTCTTTCTCAATTTGATGCTGCGGGCCCCGTTTCGTCTGTCCCGAGAGGCCCTGCCGCACATGAAACCGGGCTCGGCAATCATCAACGTCAGCTCGACTTTTGCGGTCGTGGGCGGCATGCGAGGCGGGGCCTACTCGGCGGCGAAGGCCGGATTGACGGGGCTGACCTCGCACATCGCCTGCCAATACGGTCCGGCAGGAATACGTTGCAACGCCGTGGCTCCCGGCGTAGTCCCGACGCCGATGATCGAAGGCCGCATGCATGACGAGAAATTCCGCAGGATCAACGTCGAGATGACGCCGCATCATCGTATGGGCACCGTCGACGACATCGCGAGCACCATCGCGTTTTTATGCTCGCCGGGCGGCAGCTTCATCAATGGGCAGGTCATCGTCGTCGATGGCGGCTGGAGCTCCACCAAGTACTTGTCCGACTACGCGCTGACGTCCGTCTGGACGGCGCGTTGACTTACCAGACGAGCGGAACGGATTTCGGCCCGACGACCCCGCCGGGCCAATACTCGATCTTGGTACCGCTCGCGAGAGCGAAATCGGGGATGCGGCGCAAGAACTGCGTGATGCAGATTTTCATTTCCAGTCGTGCCAGGTGCGCGCCCATGCAGCTGTGCACGCCGCCGGCAAACGCCAGGTTGGGCTTGCGCTTGCGGCGAAAATTCACGTCCTTCGGATTCTCGAAGGCGGCCGGGTCGTAATTGGCAGCCGGCAGGATGGAGGTTATCTTGTCGCCCTTCTTGAATTTCACTCCGCGCATCTCGTAATCCTGTGTCAGCGTGCGCCCGGAGAACGTGACGGAGAAAACGCGCAGCAGCTCCTCGACCGTTGCATCGATGTTGTCGGGGTTGGCGAGCACTTCGCGCCGTCGATCGGGGTTCTGCGCGAACCACACGAAAACGTTGTTGAGCGTCGCAAACACGGTATCCAAGCCCGCGATGAACAAGAAGAAGGTGAACCCGAAGACTTCCTGTGGAGTGAGCGGCTCGCCCGCGGCCTTTCCGTGCACGATCTCGCTCAATACGCTCTCGTCCGGCGTTCGTTTTTTCTCAGCGATCGCTTCCTTGAGGTAGGCGACCGTCTCTCGCATACACACCTCCGCAACCTTCCGATCTTGCGCGTGCAGCAAGCCCATGGCCCAGCCGACGAAGGTATCGCGCATGTCTTGAGGCAGGCCCATCAGGCGCAGAAACACCGACACGGGCAGGGGCCGGCCGAACTCTGTGGTGAATTCGCATGCGCCTTTGTCGATGAACTCGTCGATCAGCTGATTGGCGAGCCTGCAAATGGAGCCCTCCATCGCCGCGACGGTTCTCGGCGAGACCATCGGGTCGATCATCGCCCGATACTTGCGGTGGTGGGGCGGGTCGATCTCGAGCGGGATCATGTAGAAATAGTCATTGGGATCGCGGGGAAAAGGGGTGGCCCCGGCGGTGGTGAATATTTCGGGATGCCTCAGCACGAAGAAAACATCCTCGTACTTGATGAGCAGCCACGCATTGCTCGCGTGCTGACTGGTACCGAAGAAGATCGGTGGGTGCGTGTCGTGCAATCCGGCCATGAAGGCGTGCGGGGCCGCGAGAAACTCCGGACCCTCAGTGAGACCGATGGGACGCACCAGCTCCGGGGGCACGTGGGGCGGTATGTTGCTGTGGGCGGAATGTTGGGCGGCAGCCACCTCGAGCTCTCCTTATGCGGTGCCGATCGTGTCGCGCAAATGATTGACCAGCGCGGGCACCTCGGCGAGCGCGCGCAGCGCATCGTTCAAATGGGTGCAGCCGAGCGTACCCGGCAGCTGATCGATGACTGTCTGGCGTAGCTGCGGCAGCTCACTGTCCAAGAGCCGCGAGATGTTCGCCACCGCTCCCGGACATTCGCCGAAGGGCAGCACCCGAGGGGTGGCTCCGATCGAGAGTAAGCGCAGCGACTTTGGATCGGCGGTGGCGGAGAGTTGATACTCGTGCAATGCCGCGCGCGTCCCATCGGGCTTGGCGGCGCTGTCCTGAAACGCCGCTTCAATGGCGATCACCTCTCCCAATGTCACGTCGATGCGGCGCGCCCGACGCATGCCGACGGTATTTTGCACCGTAAAAGCATGCCACCCCTCGGGATCGTCGGGCCGCCGCAGGTCGGGCGCAGGCGTCCCGTCTTGAGATTCGTTCGCCAGGCGATTGGGATCCAGGCTGCTCGAGCCCGGTGCGAACCCGGTGCAGATCCCTGCCATGTCCTGGATCATTTTGTCGAGCTGCGGTCGCGTGAGCCCCGACTCGAGCCAGCCTTTCTCCCACCGTGACCACGCCCACGGGGCGACCAGGCTTGCGCCCGAGATGTCGTCCAGAATCAAGTACAGGGGCGTCGCGTTGCGCCGCTCCTCTGGCACAAATTGCTCGAGCGCGTGACGGAGCTTCCCACCGCCGCGTGTGCCGACGAGGCGCGTCAGATCCAGCCGCGGCGGATCGGCCTCGATCGACACGATCGTCCGGTCGGTTTTGAGCACGGCATCGAATGAGTCCTCCGCACAAAGGACCGGAGCGCCTCCCGCTCGGGGAGTGACGATGTCTCGCGCTCGCCCGATGAGCCGCATGGTTCCCGCGCGGCCGTGCGGCCACGAGGTGTCGATGCTCGAGGTTCGCCGCGCAGAGCCGGGAGTGCGCAGCGGAGCGGCGCCTGCCGAAGAGCGCGGTGCGGGAGCGGGGGGCATGGTTTCAGCCTACCACGCCGTTCCCGGATCCAGGAAACGCCATGCGGGATCGGCGCCGCCGTAGGCGCCGACCTTGGCAGGACTGCCGGGTGCGTCCCACCAGTGGGTGTTGTCCGCCGGTGTGATCTTGCTCCAATCGAAGACGATGGTGCGTTCGGCGAAGCGCCATCGCCCGTCGCGCTTTTTCAGCCGGTCGAGATAGCGGCCGCGCACCATCTCGTCCATGATCCGGCCGTGATGGTTGGCGCGGTGCTGGGCAAAGAAATAAGTGATGGAGCGCGTCCGATCCGCAGCGTAAAACCGCACGACGATGTTGCCATAGAGATGGTGCGTCATGAGAAAGGGCGGGGGCTGGTCCGCGCGCCAGCTGTCGATGAGCACGCGAGCAGGATGGTCGTAGGCGCCGTAGTGAAGCTGACAATCTTCGGCGAAGACGGTCTCGAGCAGCTTGTGGTCGCGGCGGTCGATTCCCTCGGCGTAGGCGTAGAGAAGCTCGGCAATCGCCTGTTTTTCCAAGAGCTCGCGCAGCTCGGCTTCCATGAGTCGTCCTCCCCGCCCGCTCTGCATCTAGCTCGGCGGAGTGTGCGATTTGCGCTTGTTGGCCAGCGGTCGCCGGTAAGAGGGGTCTTCCTTACCGCGCGAGGGAGCGCCGTTGAGATGGATATCCGGAACATCGGCGAACGGTATGGGCAGAGTCGGGACTGTCCCTGACCACTCGATCGCATTGGTACGCAAGGCGATTCTCCACGACCCAGCGCGCCTCTCGAGCCGGTCGATGTATCTGCCGCCGGCCATCCAGTTCGTTTCGTCTCGATTGCGGCCGACGAAAAGATAGTACGTCTCGGTATGAGCCACGTCGCCGTCGATGTGGCAGCTGTGATTCAAGAGATTGTGGTGAGTGGCGGATTGCCCCTGGTCGTGGAGCTTGCGTGCCCAGTCATAGAGGGCCAGCGGATTGCCCACGAATGCGCCGGCGGCGATGGTGGCATCGGGGTGAAAAGCCGAAAGAAAGACATCCCGGTCGAACCGATCCATTCCGCGGCTGAACCGTATCAGGCAATCGAGAATATCCTGCCGGTCGAGCAGCTGTGCGAGCCGAGTGAGCTCTGCCGGGGTCTTGTCCATGCTAGAGGGGCTGCCAGATCGGGGCACCGCGCTCCGCGCGCAGCGACGGCGGCACCTTCCCGTCGATGTCGGTGACGCCGTATTCCCGCGCGAGTTCGGCGCCGATGAAGGTCCCGCCGGAACGGCGCATGATGTTCTCATCCTTGGCCAGAGCCGCGATCACGCGCCCTGGAAACTCGACGGAGGACCCGATCAGCGGGTTCGTCACGATCTGCGATTTCATCGCAGGGTTTCTGTTGAGGTTGCGATGGGCGCGCTCGGTGAAGGTGAGCCCGCACCACATCGAGATCGAGGCGACGTTGTGCGGCTTGAGCTCGACGGCCATGTCGCGTGCCATGCGATCGACGGCGGATTTGCAAGTGCCGAAGACGACGCCGTAGGTATAAGTCACCCCCACGTAACCGGAGATCGCCACGATGAGCCCGGATCTTTGCGGCACGAAAAATTTGGCCGCATGCCACGCCGCAACGAAGTTCGAGCGCACGCCGACGTCGACCATCTCCCAGTTGGAGAGCGGCTTTTCCCAGAAAGGCTGGGATTCGGTCAAGTCCTCGGGCAGAGAGAAAGCGTTGTTGACCAAAAGATCGAGCCGACCCTGCTCGCGCCGCACCTGCTCGAAGAGGGCCGCGACCTGACTGTCTTGCGCGTGATCGACCTGCACCGCGATGCCCTTGCCGCCGCGGCGGTCCACTTCTGCGGCGGTCTCGCCGACGGTGCCGGGCAGGGGATATGAGCCGGGCGTGACGGTCCGCCCGGTGACGTAGATCGTGGCGCCTTCATCGGCGAGCGCCAAGGCGATTCCCTTGCCGATGCCTCGGCTGGCGCCCGTTACCACAGCGACTCTACCCGACAGCGCACCCATGGGGATTCCTTTTCAGCGGTTCACATCGACGACGATGCGGCCGCGGACCTTTCCCGACACGATGTCTTGCGCGGCCGCCACCACCTCGCCAAGACCGATGAGTTTGCCGATGCGATCGAGCGCCGCCGGTTCGAGGTCGCGTGCCAGGCGATTCCAGGCCGGCTCGCGCAGTTCGCGCGGCGCCATGACGCTGTCGATTCCGAGGAGCGAGACGCCGCGCAAGATGAAGGGTGCAACGCTCGCGGGAAAGTCCATTCCCTGAGCGAGTCCGCATGCGGCGATGAGGCCGCGATAACGCGTTTGCGCGCAGGCGTTTGCAAGGGTGTGGCTGCCGACCGAGTCCACGACTGCCGCCCACCGCTCCTTCTGCATGGGCTTGCCCGGCTGCGAGAGCTCATTGCGGTCCATCACCTGACTCGCACCCAGCGACTTGAGGTAATCGCCCTCGCTCGCCTTGCCGGTCGATGCGACGACGTTGAAGCCGGCGCGAGCGAGCAGGGAGATGGCGACGCTTCCCACGCCGCCGGATGCGCCGGTCACGAGCACCTCGCCGCGATCGGGCGTCAGGCCCTGCTTCACCAGCGCTTCGACGCAAAGAGCGGCGGTGTAGCCGGCAGTGCCGATCGCCATCGCCTGCTGCGCGGTGAAGCGCTCCGGCAGGCGCTGCAGCCACGCCGGGTTGACGCGCGCCTTCTGTGCAAGGCCGCCCCAGTGCCCCTCGCCGACGCCCCAGCCGTTTAACAGCACGCGATCGCCCGCACGCCAGGCATCGCTCGTACTGGTTTCGACGACACCGGCGAAATCGATCCCGGGGACCATCGGAAATTTGCGTACGACCGGCGATTTACCGGTGATTGCGAGTCCATCCTTATAGTTGATCGTGGAGTACTCCACACGGACGCCGACGGGAGCCTCCGGCAGCTGCCCGTCATCGAGCTCGGCCAGCCGCACGGACTGCGTGCCATCCTGTTTATCGATCAAGATCGCTTTGAACACATGCGGCTCCTCTCAAATTTGATTGCATTGTACGGGCTCGAGGGCGGATACGCCCGCAAGCCCTCAGCCGTGCGCGAATGCAAGGATTTGCGGCGCGAGCAACGGCCAGCGCGCGAACAGCCCTTCGCCGGCGGCTTGCGCTTGCAGGCGGTCCAGCCACTCGCGGTCTCCCCACGGCGGCTCGGCGATGCGCGATCCCGGAATCAACGCATGCACGGACTCGCTGGTGAGGCGGGGATGATGAAAGTCCGATTCCCCGCTGCGCAGTATCAGGGCCGGCATCTTCAGTGCCCGCAATTGTGCCGCAGTGGTGCCGGGGACCGGCGAGTCCGCAGCCGGAACGAACGCCTCGGCCCATGTTTTCATTGTCTGGATGAAGGCGCCCGCGTCCTCGGCGAGAAGTCTCGCGCGGTTATCGGGATTCCTTTCGAGCTGCTCCTTCCAGCCGGGCAGCGCTGCAACCGCCGGCATACCCCCCATCGCCGCCGCAGCCAGCGGATCGTGGCAATAGTGGTAGGCAAGGGAGGCGAGTCCGATTGCGCCTCCGCTGATCCACACCAAAAAAAGACGCTCCACCACGCCAGGATCGCGTATGGCGGTGAGCAGTGAGACCCGCGCGCCCGCCGAGCCGCCGATGACCACCGCAGGCTCGAGCTCGAGCGCTCGCAGCAGTCCGGCGAGCGTGTCGGCGTTCAGTATGGATTCGCTCTGGCCGCGGAACGATAGATCGGATTCCCCGCAGTTCGGACGGTCCCAGATCAGGACGCGCAGTCCGCCCTCCGCGAGCTTCTGCGCGAGAGCCCTCATGCCGGGCGTGTCTTTGGAGAACCGGCCCCCGGGAGTGATCACGGCGGTTTTTTTTCCGTCGCCGATGATATCGTACGCGACGCCGATCCCGCCGACATTGACCTTTGACATGCTGTGCTCGCTCGAGACTCAGAGGGCGAATCATAGTGCTGTCGGCACAGCTAATCAACAGCGGTGTTGATTTGCCGGGCAAGGTTTCATACAATCGAAGCCTCGACTCAACGGTAACCCTGCCACGTACGCACTTGTCGACACCGCCTTATCCCGAGCCGCAGATCGCTCCCCCAGAAGTGACCGTGCGCTGGGGTGGGCGCATCCACCATTTGAAGTACCACCGCGGCGAGACGTTGCTCGACACGATGCGCAGGGGCGGGGTATGGGCTCCATCGAATTGCGAGCAGGGAGTGTGCGGCACTTGCATGGTGAGGCGGATCAAGGGGAGTGTGGCGCTGCGCGAGAATCACGTGCTGAGCGATCAGGATCTGGCGGCGGGTTACACGCTTGCATGCCAGGGCGTGCCCTGCGACAGCGTTTGCGAAATCGAGCTCGAAGGTTGAAGTCTCCATGACCAACGGTGAAGCGGTGTCGCGGCAAATCTGCTATTGTTTTTTCGGCCTTCGCGATGGCCAACAACTATGAGTACTCCTCCTGTTACGAGTGGGCGATCCGCGCAGGCGACTGCGACCAGGCGCCCGCGGCGCAAGCGTGATCCGCAAAGTACGCGAGAGGCGATTCTCGAGGCCGCTCGACAGCAGCTCTCTCAGGACGGCAAGGAGGGCGTGAGTGTCGCCCAGGTGGCGCAGCGCGCGGGCGTCAACCGCGGCACGGCCTACCAGCACTTTCAAACCCGCGAGCAATTGATCGAAGCGACTGCCGCCTGGGTCAGCGACAAACTCTATCGATCGGTGTTCGGGGATCCGGCGGTTGCCCGCGAGCAGCCCGTCGAGTCGGTGAGCGTTGCGGGCATTACCGAGCAGCTCGCGGAGTTCGCGATGGAAAACCCGGAAATCGGGCGCATATGGCTGTTCGAAGTGCTGAGCTCGCGCCGACCCACCAACGATCCGTTCTGGCAGCAATACGTCACGAATTTCGAGCGCTTTGCCAAGACCAATCTCGCACAACCCGGCCTCGATGCCGAGGTCATCTCCGTGCTGCTGCTGGCCGGCGCATTTCTCTGGCCGGTGTGGGCGCGAGCGCATGCGCGCAGCGCCAAGGAGCGCCAGCAGATGGCCAAGCGGTTCACTCGCGAGGTGCTGCGGCTGTGTCTGCACGGAACTCTCCGTTCCGAGAAATATCCGGATCTCGAGGAGCTGGTGCGGCAGGGCAACGGTCAGGCAAGACCTCGTCTGACCTGATTCGGATCGCTTTTTTTCGGAGAATGAGCATGGTAAGCCGCTTTGAGCCCCTATCGCCGCGCATCGGTGCGCGGGCCGCCTTGAGCCGCCGTGCGCTGATGGATCCCGCGTTTGCCGAGAAGTGTCTCGAGGCGCTCGAGCGCTACGGGGTACTGGTCTTCCCTGCCCTGGGTTTGACCGATGAGGAGCAGATCGTATTCAGCGGCAGGCTGGGCGATGTCATTCCCATGGGCGGCAAACGCGCCGATGGAAGCCGCGACCCGATCTTCAAGGTGTCGCTCGACCCGAAACACAATGAAGCGGCCGAGTATTTGAAAGGCACGATTTATTGGCATATTGACGGCGCGACGGAGGATATTCCCGCGCGGGCCACCATGCTGAGCGCGCGGCAAATTTCCGCAGTCGGCGGCCAGACCGAATTCTGCAACACCTATGCCGCGTACGATGACCTGCCCGAATGGGAGCGGCCGTACTACGAGTCACTGCGTATCGGCCACAGTCTGGAAGCGGCGAATCGACTCACCACGCCCGACCCGAGCGAGAAGGAGCTCGCCGTCTGGCGTGCAAGAGGGGGCGTGAAGGAGCACCCGCTGGTCTGGCGGCACAAGACGGGACGCAAGTCGCTGGTATTGGGCGCGACCGCCGGATACGTCGCGGGCCTGTCCGCCGCGGACAGCCGCGCGCTTCTCGCCAAGCTCGAAGCTCATGCCACGCGTCGCGAGATCGTGTATCGGCACTCATGGCAGGTGGGCGATCTGGTGATCTGGGACAACTGCGGAACCATGCACCGGGTCATTCCGTATGACGCGTCGTCCGGGCGCATGATGCACAGAACGACACTGCACGGCGTCGAGGCCATTGCCTGACTCACCGCGCGGCTCTGCCCGCTACCGGGCCGGACGTGCTTGGGCTAACTAGTCGAGAGGGCGATTTATGCCGCTGGAAGGAAAGAACGCGATCGTGACGGGTGGGGCATCGGGGATCGGGCTCGCCGCCTGCCGGCGTCTGGCGCGCGACGGTGCAGGGATCGGGGTCTGGGATATCGACTTCGCAGGCGCGCAGCGCACGGCCGCCGAGCTGGTCGCGTCGGGCGCTCGAGCGGTGGCTTGCAGCGTCGACGTATCGGCTCGCGCTCAGATCAATGCCGCAGTCGAGCGAGTGCACGCCGAGCTGGGTCCGGTGCAGATCCTCGTCAATAACGCCGGCATGACTTCCTTCAGACCCTTTCTCGAGGTCACGGAGGCAGAATGGGAACGGGTCATGTTCGTGAACCTGAAGAGCATGTTCCTGTGCACGCAGGCGGTGCTGCCTGACATGCTCGCGGCCGGCTGGGGGCGCGTCATCAACATATCCTCATCCAGCGCCCAGACGGGCAGTGCGCGCATGACCACCTACGCCTCCTCCAAGGGCGGTGTGATCGCGTTCACCAAGTCACTGGCGCTCGAGCTCGCGCCCACGGGGGTCACGGTCAACAACATTCCGCCGGGATTCGTGGACACGCCGATGCTGCAGGCGAGCACGGCGAGCATCGCCGGCGGCATCGCCGGACAGGCGGCCAACTCGCCGATGAAGAGACCGGGACGTCCGCAGGATATTGCCGCGGCGTGCGCGTTCCTGGCATCGGAGGAGGCCGGCTATATCACCGGTCACACCTTGAGCGTCAACGGCGGACGCGTCTGCGCATGAGCGGGACAACGCAGCGGGTGGTCATCACCGGAGCGGCAGGAGTCCTGGGCGCGGCCGTTGCACGTGCATTTCTAACCGCGGGCGCAAAGGTCGCGCTCATGGATCGCGCTGCGGCGTCGCACGACCCTCTCAAAGATGCGGCGGATGCGCATGTGTTCCTGGAGGGCGTCGACCTGACGGATCCCGCGGAGGCGCGGCGCGCCATGGAGGCGGCGGCCTCGAAGCTGGGCGGCATCGACGTGCTGGTCAATATCGCCGGTGGGTTTCGCTGGGAGACGATTGCCGACGGCAGTCTCGAGACGTGGGACTTTCTATATTCCATCAACTTGAAGACGGCGCTCTGCGCATGCAAGGCGGCGCTGGCTCATCTGCCCGCGGACCGCGGCCGCATCATCAATGTGGGCGCGGCGGCGGCCGCCAAAGCCGGCGCTGGAATGGGAGCTTACGCGGCGTCGAAAGCCGGCGTCGCCAAGCTCACCGAGGCCCTTGCCGAGGAGTTGAAGGACAAGGGCGTCAACGTCAACGCGGTGTTGCCGACGATCATCGATACGCCGGCCAATCGCGCCGACATGCCGAAGGCGGATTCTGCACGCTGGGTCGAGCCTCAAGCGCTCGCGGACGTCATCCTGTTTCTCTCATCGCACGCCGCGCGCGCGATTACGGGCGCCTCGATTCTGGTGGCTGGTCGAGTCTGAGCCCTCAGCGTGCGCTCCATGCGGGGTAGGCTTGAATATTGCCGCAGGACGGAGGGCGAGCGCACACGGTACGCCGTGTGACGGCGGGGAAGGGTCGTCCCACCGCACTTCCCCACGTCCTCAAGCACGATCGCAGCGCTTCGGGATTCTCGTGCTTCGCTGTGGCCAGTGATCGCGCAACCAGATGACTCATGGCGAGGCCCAACCGAGCGCCTCGCCGCGCACTCCAAGCCTGCCACGCCGCGAGCGCCGCGAATATTCCCGTGAGCGGGTCGGCGATGGCATCGCCGACAAAACCCGTATGGCCGGTCACGCTTCGCAGTGCCGCGCTGAGGCCTCCCGAGACCCCGCAGTCATCGCCAAACCCCACCCAGCCCGCCGCCTCGCCGGCACTGCCATGTCCCGTAATGCTGATCCATACCAGACCGGGTGTGCTGCGCGCGATCTGGTCGGCATCGATACCGAGCTGTGCCAAGGCGCGCGGTCTTGCCGCCTCGATGACGATGTCGGATGCCGCGATGAGGGAGAGCAAGGCTCGCCGGTCGCCGCCGTCCGCAAGATCGACGGAAACCGTTGCCTTTCCCTGATTGAGCAGCGCATAAAAATCGCCTTCCGCGTCCCGCAGCGCGTCGGGCCGCGAGCGGCTCTCGACTTTCACCACCTCGGCGCCTGCGAGCCAGAGAAGATGCGCGGCAAGCGGTCCCGCCCAGAGCGCGGAGAGATCGACGACGCGCGGTGCGGAGCGCAGCGGCGCCCGGCGCAGCGCCGCCGATGCGCCGGGCGCCGACGCGCGGGACCCGGCCGACGCGCGGGACCCGGCCGACGCGCGGGACCCGGCCGGCGCGCGGGACCCGGCCGGCGCGCGGGACCCAGATGCCAGCTCCACCCACGCGGGTGAGCTGCTCTCTCCGAACAAAGGAGTCGCCTCGGGGGGCGGCCGTATTTCCTGCTCGGCTGCGATGGCCAGTCCCATGGAACGGCCGCGCATCAGCAGCGTGTGCGCATCCTTGCGGGCAATGCACGCGGCGATCGCCGCATCGTCGTTCGCATCCAGCTCGTCGGTCTCGAAAAGCGCGGGCAGCATTTCTCGATCGGCGGATCGCGCGAGGCTCAGGGCAATCGTGTCGCCGAGCGCCTCGAACAGACGGCACCCACCCCCCGCGGATGTTCGGCCCGGTACCACCAAGGCCGCCCGCATTGCCCGCTCGCCGAGGAGTGTCTCGCCATCGAGCGATGCGAGGGATGCCGAGCCGCTCGCCGCGGCGAGCCGGGCCAAGGCTCGATGAGCAATCGAGGCGAGCGGAATCGAATTGCCGGCGTCCATAGTGCTGTGAGAGTCTACAGTCAGGTCTGCGTCAGAGAGGGGCAAGAATGAAGATCGACTCATCGTTGGCTGCCGTGGTAACCGGGGGCGCTTCGGGCCTGGGATTGGCGACCGTCAAGGCATTGCGCGCGGCGGGCGCAGCCGTGGCGATCTTCGATCGCAACGAGGAGACCGGCAACAAGATGGCCGCCGAGACGGGCGCGACGTTTTGCAGCTGCGATGTCTTGTCGGACGAGAGTGTCGACCAGGCCTTCGCCAAGGCCCGCGCCGCTCAGGGGCAGGAGCGAGCCCTGGTGTGCTGTGCCGGCGGCGGCAACGCCATCCTCACCGCCCGGCGCGACAAGAAGACCGGCGAAATCAGCGTGTTCCCGTCCGACCAGTTCGAGTGGGTGCTGCGCCTCAACACGGTGGGCACGTTCCGCTGTATCACGCGCGCGGCTGCGGGAATGATGAGCCTCGAGCCGATCGATGGAGAGCGCGGCGTGATGGTCAACACGGCCTCCGCCGCGGCCACCGACGGACAGATCGGGCAAGCGGCCTACGCCGCCGCCAAAGCCGCGATTGTCGGCATGACGCTGCCCATCGCCCGCGACCTCTCGCGCGAGGCAATACGCGTCATGACGGTACAGCCGGGCATTTTTGCAACTCCCGCGATGGCGGGCGCCACCCCTCAAATGCTCGAGTCCTTGAGCGCCATGGTGCCCTTTCCAAAACGTCTCGGCCATGCGGAGGAATATGCCAGCCTCGCGCTCGAGATGATCCGAAACGGCTATCTAAACGGCGAGACGGTGCGACTGGACGGAGCGATCCGCATGCAGCCGCGCTGAGGGGAGCCCCGACCCTGCCGCCGGGCCCTGGTCGAGCGCGATCCCGATTATGAGCATTGGCGCACAGCTCAAGGCTTGACAGTACCCCCGCAGAAATACTACCGTTGCTTAGGGAGATACTAACGTTGCTTAGTAATTCATTGATTCGGCGCGCTTTTTGAGAGCGCCGAGAGGAGAGAGATCGTGAGGACATCGTGGCTTGTTGCTTTGACTTGCGCCTTGGCGACGTTCGCCGCTGCCGCACAGAATGCGTCCAGCGCAGCCGCAGCGGCGGCGGTTGCGGAGAAGGGCAAGATGCTGGTTTCCTCGAACGGTTCGCGCCTGGGTACCGTTTACCGAGTCGGCCCGGACGGTTCGGCCGAGATCATCATCGACGGAAAGCTGGTCAGTGTGCCGGCTTCCACGCTGTCGAACGTCGATGGCAAGCTCACGACTTCCATGAGCAAGAGCGAAATCCTCGCCCTCCATTGAGGGCGGAATCGTACGCTGCGCCAGCCCGACAGATGGTCAGGTAGCTGCGTTGAATTCGAGGTGCAGCGCCGAAAGACCGCGCAACAGGTACGTGGGTACATAGTCGTATCGGCGTGCCGCCGCCGGGCCATGCTCGGCATCGCAGATGCGGATGTCGCGCATCCGATCGAGAAATCGTTCCACGGTGATACGCGTCTCGGCACGCGCGAGCGGCGCGCCAGGGCAGGCATGCAGGCCGCGGCTGAAGGCTAGATGGTCGCGTACGTTCGATCGATCGATGTTGAGCTCATCCGGCGCGGCGAACTGACGGGGATCGCGATCCGCTGCACCCAGGGCCAGCGTTACGATGGTGCCCGCCGCGATGGGAACACCGCCGATGGATGTCGTGGTCCGAGTCAGCCGGGAGAGCGTTTTAACGGGGCTTTCCAAGCGCAGCGTTTCCTCGATGAAATCCGGAATGCGATTGCGCTCGGCGCGCAGCTGAGTCTGAAGGTGAGGACACTCGCCCAGGAGTCGAAAGCACGAGGCCATTAGCCGGGCCGAGGTGTCTTGCCCGGCGCCGAACAGAAACTTTGCCAAGCGGACGGGGACGTCCAGGTCGGGCTCGGAACCGTCCTTGAACCGAGCATTTGCAAGGTCCGACATCATGTCGCCTCGAGGATTGTCGCGTCGGTCCTGCAGGTAACCCGTGAACCGACTATCGAGATGAGCCAGCGGGTCGCGTGCGCTCTTGTGCTGTGGATCGCCGGCGATCTGAGTCGGCGGCTCCCCGAGCAACTGCAGCAGCTCCTCTCTGTCGTCCTCGGGCACACCCAGAAGATCAGCGATGACCAGGGTGGACAGGGCGTGTGCATACTCGGAGACGAACTCGCACCGACCCTTGGCAATGAATCCGTCGATCAGCCTGTCGCATAGCTCGAGCACGTACTCTTCGTTTTTCCTCAGGCGCGTGTGTGTGAGCAAGCTGTTGAGGATCGCACGCAGCACGCCGTGTGCTTGGCCGTCGAGAGTGACGAGGTAGGCCGACCACGGCATCTCGCCCTGATACCTCGATATCTGCTCACTGACGTCGTCACCTTGCGGCGTGAACGGTAACGGCGGGATGGGCCCGGTCACTGCGACACATGAGGAAAAGACGTCGCGCTGCTTGAAGACTTCCAACGCTTCGGCATATCCGGTCACCATCATGGCGCCATGATGAGGTTCGCGCAGCACCGGGCATTTCGATCTCAAGTCATGAAAGTACGCAGCGGGGTCGCCGATGAGGGAGATGTCCGTGAAGAAGTCCCTGGATTCCGGCCCGCTCATTGGCGCTTTGCTACCGCTATTTCCCCGCCGCGCGAACGCTCTTGGCCACCGATAGATTGCGCGCGATGGCTTCCAGGAGCTCGTCCAATTTGTCCAAATCGCCGTTGCTGAAGCCGGCGAATATCTCGGTCTCGTGGATCCTTGCGACCTCGTCCAGCTTGTCGAGCACCGGTTGCGCGCCGGCCGCCAGATGCACTCGGTAGGCGCGCCGATCGCTCGGATTCTCGGTGCGCTTGAGGTATCCCTCCTCGCAGAGGCGATCGATCAGGCGTCCGGCGGTGATCTCGCTTACCTCCAGCACTTGAGCGATCACGCGCTGCGTGGCGCCGGGATTTTGCGAGACCGCCGCGATCAGCGTCCACTTGGCGCGTGTCAGACCCCTAAGTTTCGTGCTTTGATCAAAGCTCAGGCGCAGTTGACGGGCAATGACCGACAACTTGAGCCCAATGGACCTTCTCTTGTTTTTTGCACCGAATATCGATTCCATTGATTCGCCGACAGGCCGCAACATGCGGCGTTTCTTATAATCGTTCGATGATGATCGCGGGGGCCATGCCGCCCGCGGCGCACATCGTGATGAGCGCACGCTTCTGCTCGCGCCGCTCGAGCTCATCGAGAACGGTACCGATCAACACCGCGCCCGTGGCGCCGATGGGATGACCCAGCGCGATCGCTCCGCCATTGACATTGACCTTGTCGCGATCGAGGCGCAGATCGCGAATGAATTTCTCGACCACGACGGCGAATGCCTCGTTGACCTCCCAGAGGTCGATGTCCTCCGGGCGCAGCCCGGCTTTCGCGAGTACTTTCCTCGCTGCCGGAACGGGTGCGTTCAGCATGAGCGTCGGATCATCGCCGATGTTCGCCGTGGCGACGATGCGGGCACGGGGCCTGAAGCCGCGCTTGCTCGCGTAATCCTTCGAGGCGAGGAGCAGGGCGGCCGCGCCGTCTACGATGCCCGAGGAGCTGCCTGCGTGGTGCACGTGCTCTATTTTCAGGTCGGGATAGCGCCGATTGATCAGCTGGCGAAACGTGACTCCACTGCCGTCGGGAGAATAGTCCGCCACTTGCGCGAAGCTCGGCTTGAGCCCGGCCAGATCCTGCGCGGTGGTTTGAGGACGAGGATACTCGTCACGGGCGAGCGCGACCGTGCCATCCTCGTTGAGCACGGGAACGATCGATTTCTCGAAACGTCCCTCCCGGATCGCCCGCCCGGCCCGCTGCTGACTCTCCAGGGAGAAGGCGTCGAGCGCTTCCCGACTGATATGTTCCATCGAGGCGATGGCATCGGCGCACAGGCCCTGGTGCGATTGCGGATGGCGTTGCTGGAGACGTGCATTGCCGGAGCCGATGCCCAGCGACGCCAAGCCCGCGGCCTTTTCTTCCTGGCCGCTGCTGGTGATGTACGACATCATTTCGGTGCCGCCAGCGATGACCAGATCCTCCATATCGGAGCGGATCTGTGCCGCGGCCATGCTCACCGCAGTGAGACCGCTGCCGCAGAAACGGTCGAGCGTCACGCCGCTCGCCCGCACATCGAAGCCGGCGTCGAGCGCGGCCATGCGGGCCATGTCGCCGCCCTGTTTGCCCTTCTGTGCGCTCGTCCCCCAGACGATGTCGTCCACTTCAGCGGTGTCGATGTCGCTGCGCTCCTGAAGGGCCCTTAGCACCGTAGCCGCCAGATGCTGCGGGTGCAGATGGGCGAGGGCTCCCTTGCCGACCTTGCCGATCCCGCGGGGCGTGCGGACGGCATCGATGATATACGCTTCGCTCATTTCGATTCTCTCTTCACGCGGTCTTGCGATGGCGGTTGTACATCTCCATGACATCGCCCGAGGTGATGGGCCGCGGCTTCTCGCCGGGCAGCAGCGGCGCTGCGCCGCCATAGGAATGCACGGTGATATCCACGCCGGCGGCCTTCTTTCTCAAGGCTCCGACGGTGAGCTCCTCGCGCTTGAAATGCTCGAACGGATCGAAGCGGAAGAAGCGCATTGCATTGCGATGAGTGACCTTGTCGATTTGCGGCCGGGTCAAATGCTTGACGCTATCCCACAGGGTCTCCGGCGCCTTGGGCCAGAGTGAATCCGAATGCGGGTAATCGGATTCGTAGGCGATCATGTCCTCGCCGACCGCTTGCAGGTTCTGCAGCCCGAATGCGTCATCGATGAAGCAAGTCAGGAAGTGCTTTCGGAACACCTCGCTCGGCTTGGTGCCCTCGAACCGAGAATGGGTCCACGCCTTGTGCCGCTCGTGGCTGAAATCGCTGCGCTCCAGGAAGTAGGGAATCCAGCCGATGCCGCCCTCGGAGAGCGCGATCTTCATCGACGGGTAACGCTCGAGCGCCTCGAGATGCAGCCAATCGGCCGCACCGACCACGATGGAAATCGGCATGGTCGATATCCAGGCTTCGATCGGCGTCTCCATCGATGCATGCGGCGCGGGGTTGCCGGCGCCGATGTGCAGACACATGACCATGTCGTGCTCGACGACGGCCTTCCACAGCGGCTCCCAGTAGGCATTGTGGATGCTCGGCAGCTTCTGCACGGTAGGATTCTCGTTGAGCGATACCGCCGTGCATCCCTTGGCTGCGATGCGCTTGACCTCTTCCACCATGGCTTTCTGATCCCAGGTCGGCAGCAGCCCGCACGGGATGAAGCGGCCGGGATGAGCGCCGCACCACTCGTCGATGTGCCAGTCATTGTAGGCGCGCAGATGCACGAGCGCCTTGGCCTTGTCGTGTACCTTGTGAAAGACCCCGCCGTCGAAGCCCACGCAGCTCGCGAAGTTCAGCGACGCCGCGATGCCGTTGACGTTCATGTCGTCGATGCGCGCGTCCACTTGATAGACGCCTTTACGCAGTTGATCGAGCGACGTCGGCTCCATGCCGTATTCTTCCGGCACGCGTCCGACCACGGCGTTGAGACCCACCTGGGGCATTTTCATGCCCTGGTATTCCCAGTAATTCGTGCCCGTAGCAGTCGTACGCATCTTCGGCGCGCTCGCAAGCGCTTCTCCGGACAGATGCTTGTCGAACATGTCGGGCGGTTCGCTCACGTGGTCATCGACGCTGATGACCATCATATCGTTCATCTTCATGGTGTCCTCCTTCCGGCGAATCTAGTGTGATGCTGCGCGCGGCTCGAGCGGCCGTGCCGTACCGCGGCTGAAATCGCGAATTACCCTGACGTGCTTGGCGTCACCCACTTTCGGCATCCAGGGATTCGATCCAGTTGCGCATGTTGTCGGGGTCGAGGCCAGCCGATGGTGCGGGCGCGATGATCCGACCCTTCACCACGCTCCAGTCTAGCACCGTGGTGCCATTGCGGCGCAGTTCGGCCTGGCTCCTGCCGTCGACGGGGTCGAAAACGAGAATGTCGAACAACGTGGATTCGCTGTCGAAGGCATGAGCCGCAGCGAGGACGGCAGTCGTCCTCGAGCTCGCTCCGCACGCACCCGTCCGAGGGCGTCACCCGGAGGCGCCGCCTGTAGCCCGGTAAGGTGTCTATGGGATTCGCTTGCACCGGCGTCTGCACCCGCGTCAATCCCGCGCGAGCAGCAAGGCGGTGGCGAGAGGTCCGCCGCCCGATGCGGCGACCGCGACCCTGGGATCGCCGGCGATCTGGCGCTTATCGCCGAGGCCGCGCAGCTGCACCACGGCTTCGTGAGCGAATCCAAACCCGTGCAGACGGCCCGCGCCCAGCTGACCGCCGAAGGTGTTGAGAGGCAGCTCGCCGTCGAGGGCGATGCGCTTGCCTCCCTCGACGTATCGGCCGCCTTCGCCGACAGCACAAAAGCCGAGGGCCTCGAGCCACGCGATCGCCTGAAAACTGAATCCGTCATAAAGCTGCGCCGTGTCGACGTCGGCGGGCTTGTAGTCGGTGCTCTTCCACAGATCGGCCCCCGTCGGGTAGCAGGCCATCCACTCCGCCTGATCCCAGCTGTGGCGCTCGACCGTGCCCGCCATGGCGGCGATACGGATCGGAGTGCAGTCGACCTCGCCGATCGCGTCCCCTGCCGATACGATGAGCACCGTCGAGGCGTCGGTATAGCGATCGCAATCATAGAGGCACAGGGGCGTCGAGATCATTCGTGCGGAAAGGTATTGCTCCATCGTCAGCGGCTCGCGAACGAGCGCGCGCGGGTTGAGCAAGGCGTGGGCGCGGTCTGTGAGGGCGATCTGCGCGAGCTGCTCGCGGGTGAGACCGAAGCGCTTCACGTGGCGCATCGCGTATTGCGCGGTCCAGTTGGCCGCGGAGAAGGCATTGAAGGGCGTGAGCCACTGCGAATATCCATCCACGCGGTCACGGACGAGCGGCGGATACTCCTCCGGCCGGGACATCGCGGCCGCCTCATAGACGGTCCGATAGCAGATCACGTGGCGCGCCTGCCCGGTGCGCACGGCCATCGCGGCGGCCGCCACGGCACCGAGCTGCGAGCTGATTTCCAGGCTCCCCAAGTGCCATCTCGCGCGAATTCCGAGCGCGTCGATCAGCTCGTCGGCACCGATGGGCGAGAACCCCAAATAGGCGGCGGACCTGCCGGGATATGTCGAGACCCCGTCGATCTGTCCGATCGCAAGGCCCGCTTCCGTCAATGCCTCGCGAATCGCGTCCACCGTCAGCAAGAGTGGCGAGCGTTGCAAACGCACTCCGACTTCGGATTGGCCAATCCCGGTGATATAGGCGTCCGTGGCCGGCATATCAGGCGATCTTCTCGAAAAGCGGCAGGTAAACCTCGCCCTGCTGCTCGAACTTCACGCGGACCCGGTCACCGATCTCGACCGCCTCGACCGCACACCCGACGATATTGGTGGTGAGAAAAACGCCCGGCGCTCCGTCGATGGCGACCCGCGCGATGACATAAGGGACCTCGAGGCCCGGCCGCCACTGCTGGTAGTTGACGGTGTAAGTGTCGATGGTGCCGGTTCCGGGAACGGCTTGCGGCGCGACTTTCTCGGAGAGGCACCGGCGGCATACGGGCCGCGGGGGATGAATGAAGGTCGCGCATTCCTGGCAGCGTAGAAACCGCAATTGCCCCTCGGCACCCGCGGTCCAGAAGAAGCGGTTCTCGCTGTCCAGCCGCGGCAGGACGCGCGGCACGCTCATTACGCGTTCCACATCAGCGTGAGTGAATCCACGCCGATGACCGGGCCTCCATGAAACTTCGGCGGGTATCGAGGATCGAGGCGAAACTCCGGCAGCCGGTCGAGCAGCTGCTCGTAGAGGGTTTGCAGCTCCACCCGCGCGAGGTGCGATCCGAGACAGCGATGCGGTCCCGCATTGAACGCGATGTGCGGCTTGTCGCGCTGAATATCGAGGCGGTCCGCGTCGGGAAACTCCTTCGGATCGAGATCCGCGGCCGGCAGAAACAGCATCACGCGCTCGCCTTCTCGCATCTGCAGTCCCTCGAAGACGACGTCCTTGCGCACTTTCCTGACCGGTACGGTGAAGGTGTAGCGGCGCAGCAATTCCTCCGCCGCCACCGGGATCCGGCGCGGATCGGCGCGCAACGTGCGCTGCAGTTCGGGATCCTGAGCCAGGTGGCGCACCCCGAAGCCCATGCCGTTCATTACGGTATCGAGCCCGGCGATGAACAGAAGAACGGCATAGTTCTCCATATCCTCGAGGGTCGTCGGCCTGCCGTCGATCTCGGATTTCCACAACATGCTGAGCATGTCGTCGCGCGGGTGGTCGCGACGCTCGAGGATGGTGTCGCGCATGATGGCCGTGACCTGGATCAGGTTCATCATGCTCTTCTTGGCATCGTGCTCCGTGTTCGCGAGCTGAGCCCTGACGATGGCACGATACTCGGCCTGCCGCTCGAGCGGCAGGCCCAAAAGCTTCAGGAAGACTTGCACCGGCAGCGGCTCGGCGATATCGACCATGAAATCGCAGCGCCCGCGGTCGATGACGTTATCGATGAGCTCGTTCGCGAGGGTCCGAATGCTGTCCTTGAGCGCGAGCATGGTTTTGGGCGAAAAGGCCTTCTGCAGAGGGGCGCGGTACTTGGTGTGCTCGGGCGGGTCGAGGTTGATGGGCACGGCCAGAGGTATGCGCGGCATACCGGGAGGCAGTTGCGCGACGAAGGCCTTCATCTGCTCCTCGGTCACGAACTGGCTGGAAAAAGTCTCCGGGTCGCGCGACGCCTTGAAATTGGCCTCGTGGCTTAAAAACATCCAATGGCCGCCGTTCCGGGGGGTCCAGAAGACCGGGGGCGCCGACCGAACCAGGTCCAAGATGCGCTCGTGCGGATCGGCCAAGTAGGCCGGATCTCGAAAGAAATCGAAGTCATATATCACCGACCCTGGGATATGCTCCGGTTTCGGGACGGCCACGCTCGGGAGGGCGACGTCACTCATCGAAATCTCCTGCTATGACTCCAGAGATTATGTTGTTCCGGTGCGACAGACTTTACTTTCCATGCCCGGCTGACAAATACTAAGCAAGCACAGTGTAGTACAGATGCGATGTTTCTGTCTCGAGGCTGGCCGCCCGCAAGGGTCGCGGGGAACTGATGACGGACTACATGACATACAAGGGTAAGCGGGTTGTCGTGAGCGGCTGCTTCTCCGGCATGGGAGAAGCCACCGCGAAGCTCTTGCTCAAGCTCGGGGCCGAAGTGCATGGCCTCGACTACAAGCCGAGCACGCTCGCACTCGCGTCCTTCACGCAAACGGATCTGCGCGATCCCA
>Ga0302325_10000676_pt1 | contig 91773 bp, 92 predicted proteins | sample Palsa_T0_2_FD_201948 | JGI IMG/M metagenome (GOLD analysis project Ga0302325, IMG submission 201948) | Peat permafrost microbial communities from Stordalen Mire near Abisko, Sweden - Palsa_T0_2 | ecosystem: Environmental > Terrestrial > Soil > Palsa > Peat permafrost | place: Sweden: Abisko...
ATATTGACGGGGTATAAAGGTGCCGGGAAGGCGTCGATGCCCAGTTGCGCCAGCTCTGCCAGCTTTTCCCGCCGGATGATCTCCTGTTCCGATAAATTTGATGTGGTCATAGTCCAATTGCAAAATTGCGGCAAAGGTAAGCCATCCGTACTGAGGTGCCAAAGGGACATTAATTCAGCGCCAGCAGCACCTGCCAGGCTTCATCCACCTTTCCCTCTGCCAGCAGCTGCCGCGCATAGGAGTGCAGCTCCGCCTCCATCTCCTCCGGACTGACGGCGTAATAGTGGAAGATCTGCTGAAGGTGTTTGTCATGATAAGAAGGGTCCACCACCGGCAGCGCGTGTACATTGGCGAGCAGGCCCAGGTCGTTGCCGCTTAATATCCTGCTGTGGCGGATGGCGTCCGGAAGGGCATCCATCCCTATACCGAGACGGATATTGGGCTTTTCCACCCGGAAAAGATTGTCTGCACCAACGGCGCAGTACCAGTCTTCCCCCAATCGGGCTACCAACGACAGCAGGCGCTGGTCGATGCGGCCTGTGGCTTTGTCCAGTATGGTATCGTCGATATGCATGCGCAGCGCTTCACAGATCACCAGGTTGCCGGAACCTCCTTCTTCACCAAGCACTTTTACCTCCAGGACGCTGCATTCGATCCTGACTTTGCTTTCCCTGACCATCGGCGGTCTAACCAGGGTGGCGGGCTCGGCAGTAAATCCCGCCTTTACAAATTCGGAGACTTCCTTTGGATAATCGCAGCTCGACAGGCTGACCTGCTGCACCATCGGATAATCGACGATATTGATGACTACTTCCGGAACTTCCAGCACATTATGCCAGGTATGCTTCGTGCTGTTGTCCCTCACCCGTCGGGATGGAGAAAAGATCAGGATCGGCGGAGTAGTGGAGAAAAGATTGAAGAAGCTGAAAGGACTCAGGTTCACCTGGCCGGCGCTATCGATCGTGCTGGCAAAGCAGATGGGCCGCGGCGCTACCGCAGCCTGCAGATAACCCTGTCTTTCGACAGGGGAAAGCGTTTTCAGATCGACGGTCATATCTTTTTTCCCTCCAGCAACGAAAAATCACTGTCTTCCCTGACAAGGGTATTGTTCAGGATGCCGAGTCCGTCTACCTCCATTTCCACGACATCGTTTTCCCGCAGCCACTGCTCCGTGTAACCGGGATCGTTTAGTTTTCCGGTGCCATTCAGCTCCAGGAAACAGCCCGTACCAACAGTGCCGCTGCCGATCACATCGCCGGGGTATAGGTCTACACCGTAAGAAGCCCGTTCGATCAGCTCCGCAAAGGTCCAATCCATATCGGCGAGATTGCCGTCGCTGACGGTCACGCCATTGACCCGGCATTGCATCCGCAGGTTCCAGCGAAGCCCGGTATGACCTTCCTTGCAGGGAACTTCGAATTCCTGCAGTTCATCCAGGGTCACCAGCCAGGGACCGGTCGCCGTGGCAAAATCCTTGCCCTTCGCCGGGCCCAGGTTTAGCAGCATTTCCTCCATCTGCAGGGTCCTGGCGCTCATATCATTCATGATCATAAGCCCTGCAATAAACTCATCGGCTTCCGCAGCCCTGATATTCCGGCCCTGGCGGGCGACTACGATCGCCACTTCCAGCTCAAAATCCAGCTTGTTGAAATGATCCGGCATACAACGGATATCCCCGGGACCCTGGATGCTATGATGATTGGTAAAATAAAAGACAGGATACTGATCGAACTCCGGGATCATCGGTACTTTACGATTGCGCCGGGCAGCCGCCACATGCTGTCGAAAGGCATAGCCGTCACGACAGGAAGCAGGAAAAGGTACGGGCGCCAGCAGCTGGACTTGTTCGACGGGGATGCCTTTTCCGCGGCGGATATGCTCTTCCCGGATGGCAAGATCCCCTGCCTGGAGGATCGGGTATAGTTCATCCCAATAGTTCAGGAACATATTCATCGTATTGGGAATATCGGGATGGATCAGCTCCATATTGTATAGGAGCCCTTCGACGAGAACAGCCAGCTGTTCGTGTTCTTCCTTCAGATAAGAGACGATCTTCATGGAGTAAAACTAAAGGATTTTTTTTTACCTTTATCGATGCGTCTGCGACGATTCGTCCTTTACATTCTGCTGTTGGACATTTTTGATCCTGTCGCCGGCCAGGATAAGATAGATTCCAGCCAGGGCAAGACAGATTCTTTCCTGGTAACCCTGCTGCGTTCGCATGCCTCTCCCGCCTTATTGCATATCCTGGACAATCCCGACTCGTTTCGGTACCAGCTTATCTATACCCGGATCGACCGTGACAAGGACAATAAGCCGCATTTTCATAACTATAACTACCGGTTGAACCGGCTGGAATATTTCAACCCGGCATCGACGGTAAAGATGCCGCTGGCTTTTCTCGCACTGGAAAAGATGGATAGCCTTAGCCGGTATGGGGTCGATAAAGGAACGCCGATGTTCACGGATAGCGCCTATAGCGGTCAGCGTGCGGTCCATGCCGATACCAGCGCCGCGGATGGACTGCCATCGCTGGCTCAATACATCCGGAAGATCTTCCTCGTCAGCGACAACGATGCTTACAACCGGCTATATGAATTCCTGGGCCAGGAAACGATCAATCGCCGGCTCTGGCAGTTGGGCTTTCCCGATATCCGCATTACCCGTCGCTTCGTGCCGATGACAGAAGAGGAGAACGCGCATACCAATCCCGTCCGGTTTGGGCCCGACAGCCACCCCCTTTATCGGCAGCCGCCCGCGGTAAGCGGACTCTCCTTCGATTTCAGCCGGAAGATCCTGATCGGCAATGCCTATTATGACAGACATGATTCCCTTGTCCATGAACCGATGGATTTTACGCGGCACAATAATTTTCCCCTTGAAGATGCGCAGCAGATCCTTCAATCCCTGTTGTTTCCCGAATCCGTACCCGCTGTACGACGGTTTCGGCTGAGCGCAGCGGACTACCGGTTTTTGTATACCTACCTGTCCGAATATCCGCGGGAATCGGTTTTTCCCCGGTATGATTCAGCCACTTATTTTGACGGCTATACCAAATTCTTCTTTTTCCGGGCAGGCCATATGCCCATCCCTTCTTATATCCGCAGCTTTAACAAGCCCGGCTGGTCCTATGGCTTCCTCACGGATATCGCTTATATCGCCGACTTTAAGAACAAGGTGGAATTTATGCTCAGCGGGACAATTTACGTCAATAGCGACGGGATCTTAAATGATGATAAATACGAATATGAAGAATTGGGCTGGCCCTTCTTTAAGGAGGTGGGAACGATCATCTATCAGTATGAGTTACAGCGTACCCGTCATTACCAGCCCGACCTGAGCCAATTTAAGCTGTCTTACGGCCCGACAGACGCTCCATAGACATGGGTGCTCTACAAATGCTCCATAGATGCCCTATAGATTAGGGTGGGCCGGATTGGATCGTTCTTCGTACTTTTGTAGTCTAATCGCAGATACCATGAAGTTCGAAAAGATACATAACAAGGGGCAGGCACAGCTATTCAAGAACCAATATCTTGAAATGCTGACCAAGACCCACCCCCTGGTGATCTGGGGGATGTACCTGCCTGTTATCTGTTATTCACTATACTATGGGGGGGCCCGCTACAACTTCCCGGTAGTCCGCATCGCGCTTGTTTTTTTGCTGGGCATGCTGTTCTGGACTTTTTTTGAATACCTGATGCATCGCTATGTCTTTCATATGATTGCGGAAAGCCCGAGGGCGCAGAAGTTTATCTATACCCTGCATGGGAATCATCATCACTATCCCCGCGACAAAGAGCGGCTGTTCATGCCGCCCGTTCCCAGCCTGATCATCGCGTCGGTTCTTTTCCTGCTGATGCGCCTGGTCATTGGCGCCAACGCATTTATGTTCTTTCCGGGATTTCTGCTGGGGTATCTGATGTATGGCAGCATGCATTATGCGATCCATGCCTGGAACCCCCCTTTCAGGTGGATGAAGCCCCTATGGCGCAATCATCACCTGCATCATTACAAGGACGACCATAAAGGTTTTGGGGTCAGCAGTACGATCTGGGACCACGTTTTCGGCACCATGTTCGACCTGAAAAGAGAAAAAGAAGATAAGGAGAAGGTGAAAGAACTGATGTTTTAAGGGCTACCACCGTTCTTCCTGGTCCGCAGCGTCCTCTTTCGGCTTTCCGCGGCTAAACTCCCTCCGGGTTACTATTTTTTGCCATTGTCTTTCCAGCAGCAGCCGGGCGATGAGCCTGCCGGCGTCTGTCGTCCTGTTTTCCAGCAGTAGTTGTCTTAGCCGGGATTCGCTGACATCGACGCGGTAGAGCAGCTGGACGAGGGTGCTGAAATCTTTATCGATGAGGAGGCCGATTTTTTCAGCCAGGATTGTTTCCAACGCATCGATGCCGGGGGCCTCCCGGAGGTCCAGTCCGTAGGACGCATTAAAATCATATAATAACGCCGTTACTTCCATCAGAACTTCTCTATTGCCCCCAACCCAAATAACGCAAAATCATATCTCACCGGATCTTCAGGATCCAGCAGGGACAGCCGGCCGGTCAGCTCCAAAGCCGCCCGCCAATCCGTTGGCGTCCGGGTCAGCAGGCCAAACCGCCGGGCCACCCTGGCTACATGCAGGTCCAGCGGGCAGATCAGCGCACTCATGGGGATGCGGTCCCATAGACCGAAGTCCACTCCTTTTTTGTCTTTTCGAACCATCCAGCGAAGGAACATATTTAATCGCTTACAGCTGGAATTTCGTTCCGGCGTAGCGATATGCTTGCGCGTACGCGGTGGAACCGTCTCCAGTGAGAAAAAATAATGGTGGAAAGCGGATAAGGCGGAACAGACATCATAGGTTTCCCCACCCGGCAAAAAAGCATCTTCCAGCGAGTCATATAGGGTATAGTGATGCCGGAAGAATTCGATAAAATAAAGCAGATCGGTTGTATTGAATGTCCGGTGTTTGAATGCCAGCAATTTCTTTATCTCTTTTTCCGTATGGTGAAGGATGAACTGATGCGGCGCCCGGTCCATCAGCTGCATCAATTCCTGCGATTTTCGGATGATGGTGGGGCGGTTCCCCCAGGAAAAAACGGCTGAAAAAAAGCCGGCTATTTCGATATCCTGTTTTTTGTCATAGGCATGAGGGACACTGATCGGATCGGCAGCGATAAACGAAGGTTGATTATATTCCTTTACTTTCCGATCCAGGAATTGACGCAGCGCATCCGGTTTTACTTCATATGTAATCAACGAACTCATGAAATAGCTTGCTGCAGGTCTTCTATCAGGTCTTCTGCATCTTCGATGCCCACGCTCAGACGGATCAGCGAATCCCCCAGCCCATTGCGAAGGCGCTCATCCCGGGGGATGGAAGCGTGTGTCATGCTGGCCGGATGATTGATCAGCGATTCCACACCGCCAAGACTTTCCGCCAGTGCAAAGAGCTTTGTGGAGGACAATACTTTTGTCGCGGCTGCGAGGCTATCGTCTTTCAACGTGAAACTCATCATACCGCCAAATCCGCGCATCTGCTTTTTTGCGATCGCATAGCCAGGATGGTCTTCGAAGCCGCACCAATATACATTCCCTACCCGGGGATGATCGCGCAGCCAGCGTGCGATAGCCTCACCGTTCGAGCAATGCCTGTCCATGCGTACATGCAATGTCTTCAGCCCCCGAAGCACCAGGAAGCAATCCTGCGGACCCGGAACGGCCCCGCAGGTTTTCTGGATGAAGTATAGCTTTTCCCTCAGTTCATTGTCGTTCATGACCAGGCAACCGTGGATGACATCGCTATGACCACCGAGATACTTGGTGGCGGAATGCAACACAAGATCAGCGCCCAGGTCAAGCGGGTTTTGCAGGTACGGAGAGGCAAAGGTATTGTCGACGCACAACAGGATCTTGTGTGGCTTGCCGATAGCTGCCAGCGCGGCGATATCGACGATATTCATCAGCGGATTGGTCGGCGTTTCCGCCCAGATCAGCTTTGTATTGGCATTGATATAGGATCGGATGGCGGAGGCCTCCTGCATATTGACAAAATGAAACCGGATGCCTATCTTTTCAAAAATTTTTGTAAACAGCCGGTACGTCCCGCCATACATATCGTTGGCGGCAATCACCTCGTCACCGGGAACCAGTAGCCGGAGCACAGCATCCGTAGCGGCAACGCCACTGCTGAAGCATAGTCCGTGCCGGCCATTCTCGATATGGGCCAGCGCCGATTCCAGCGCGGAGCGGGTAGGGTTCTGTGAACGGGCATATTCATATCCTTTATGCGCGCCGGGCGCCGACTGAACATAAGTAGAAGTTTGATAGATCGGGGTCATGATCGCACCCGTAGAAGGGTCGGGTTCCAGGCCTGCATGAATTAATTTGGTAGACAATTTCATGGAATAAAGGTAAGGCTTCGCCGCCACAAACTGGACGGAGTCCAGTTTGTGCACTTTGTGCACAGAAATTAGCGGTATGGTGGCGGAAAAGTATATTTTGAAAAAATTTTTCGCCGTCATTCCAGTTTAACAAAAGCTTAACCCGAAAAAAGCAACATGGGCTACCCGGTTTCGCGCACATTTTCGCAGGCTTCGAAATCGCTTTTACCCCCTTTGGTCTAAAAGGCTTAATGCAGTGGTTTTTCGCGTCCTTTCCTTGTTACCGGACCTGTAGAATCACTTGACAGCAGCTTCTTTTCCCGTTAGTTTTGAATCGTGAATGAGACATCAATTTTTAAACTTCTTAAATAACAAACTATGACACCGAATCTTTTTATCAGGAAAACACTACTGGTTACCGGCTGCCTCCTGACGCTTTCCGCAGGCGTATTTGCAGGAACAAATGCGGTAACAAATACAGCATCAAATGGGGTAACAAATGCAGAACCAAATTTTACGGTCAGCGATAAATTGCTGCAAGCCTTCCACCAGACCTTCCCCGACGCCAGACAAGTAAAATGGATAGAAGAGCCGAAGGGATATGCCGTCAGCTTCCGGCAGAACGACATCCTCACAAAGGTGGAGTATGATAAGGACGCGAATTATGTCAGCTCGCTGCGCTACTATACGGAAAAGAATCTCCCCGTTACCGTGCTATGTCAGCTTCAGAGAAAATATGCCGGTAAAAAAGTATTTGGTGTGACCGAGCTGTCTACCGAATCGGCCACGGACTATTTTATCAAGCTGGTCGATGATCAGAATTGGTATACCGTCCGTTCGGATTCCGAAGGCACAATGCAGCTGATAGAAAAATATAAGAAAGCCGAATGATCACCCGAGGCAGGCCGCTGTAACCAGATAACGCCAGTCATAATTTTCAGCCGCATGGGCGCCCATGGGCTGAATTTTTTTTTGCAGGATGGCCCGATCCAGGATGCCCCTTTTCACCAGGCTGCGCCTCGCCTCCTGGATATAGTCCCGGAGCGTTTTATCGGTCATCCAGCGGTACTGCGGAGGTTCATATCCTGTTTTGTCTTTTCGCCAGACGATCTCCGAAGGCAGTATATTTTCCATACTTACTCTTAACAGCCACTTGGTCCATCCTTCCCGGATCTTGAAATGGGCGGGGAGGGAAAACAGGAACTCAGCGAGCCGATGGTCAAGGAACGGCAGCCGCACTTCCACGCCATGCGCCATGGAGTTACGGTCGGCATACCGAAGAAGCTCTTCCATTCCATTCATCAGGGCATTATAATACAGGACTCCATTCAGGTTGGTAACCGGTGGGAGTTCATAATATGATACACCGGACCGAAGGAATGGCCGGGATAGATCCTTATGATTGAATTGTGACGCGATCCGTCTCTTTTTGAAAAAGCTCCCGGCATATTCCGGCAGCATCGAGGCCAGCCTGTTCTCCCAGGTCCAGCGCTCCGCCGTCCCCAACCGTTTGGCCGCGGCAAGCTCCAGGGCCAATGCTTTCTTATCGTTGCCATACAATTCCCGCCAATACCAGGAATAATACTTTGAGTAGCCGGCAAGCAGTTCGTCGGCGCCCTGTCCATCCAGTAACACCTTGACATGCCGGCTGGCCGCCAGACCGAATACGCAGAACTGGGCATAGATGCTGGAAGATTGGAAAGGCTCTTCCTGGTGCGTCGTCAATGTTTCGAAATCCCGGATAAGGTCCGCGGCAGTGGGCGCTGTCTGATAGTTCTCCAGGGCAAACCGACGGGTGACCAGGTGTATAAACGGGGTCTCGTCTTTCTCAAAACCGGGGAAAACGGCTGAAAAGGTTGATAATACTTTTGGCGCCTCCGGCTGCCGGAGGATATAGCTGACGATGGCGGAGCTGTCCAATCCCCCGCTAAGACTGGTTCCCACGGCGACATCGCTGCGGAGCCGTTTGTTAACCGAGTCGGATAGCAGGGTGCTGAATTGTTCCAATACGGCAGATTCGCTGTTGGGTGGCGGGGGGCTGCCGATGCGGGGATCCCAATACAGCTTTGTCTCCATTTGCTGTGTAAGGGCGTTATACAGAAGAATGCTCCGGGCGGGCAATTTTTTTATGTCTTTGAAAAAGGTTTCAAAACCATCCGCAGGATTTTGTGTGTAACCGATGGTGATAAAATTGAAGAGCATGTTGTGATTGCTCTCTTTTGGGATACCCGCTGCCCAAAGCGCCTTCATTTCGCTGGCAAACACGAATTGCTCTTCATCCCGGTAAAAGAAAAGGGGTTTTTCTCCAAAACGGTCCCGGGCGAGAAAGAGCGTTTTTTCTTTTTCATCCCAGAGCGCAAAGGCAAACATGCCATCGAAATATTGTACACAGCCGGGACCATAAAGGTCATAGGCAGCCGGGATGATTTCGGTATCCGTCCGGGAAGAAAAGACATATCCTTTTGACTGCAGCAGGCTGCGCAATTCCCGGTAGTTATAGATCTCGCCGTTGTGGATAACGGCATAGCGGCCGAGATAAGACATGGGTTGTGTGCCGGCGGGGCTAAGGTCGATGATGGAAAGGCGGCGGTGGCCCAATCCGGCCAGACCGGAGGGGCTTAGCCAGCAACCTTCACCATCCGGGCCGCGGTGAGCGATAGCGTCCGTCATTTTCTTCAACCGTTCACCGGTTAGTTTGGCCGGATTGGGGGAAAGGATACCTGCAATACCACACATGCCCCGAAATTATCCAAATTTTCCGGATCACTCGCCCTATTCGGGACGTTCCAGCGCCCGGAAAGCGAAATCTTTCAGTTCGGGAAAGAATTCACTGTAGCAGGCTTCGAAGTCGTCATAATGTGTCTCGAAAAGACGGCAGGCCTGCTCCGGCCCGGGCATATAGGCAGCCCGCCGCGCCAACCCTGCAAAACTTCTGAAAATGCCTTCTTTAAAACGATAGTGATAAAGCCAGTCCTGATCACGCATATAGGGAAATAGCCGGGCAAACCGGTCCGGAAAAAGGTCTTGCCAGCCGGCCAGCTGCTGATACGTTTTTTGGGTAAAAACGGCCAGGGGGGCGTCTTCGGGAAAGGCGTTGGGGTCATTAGCCAGAAAATGGTCGTAGGCAACATCGATGAGGGGGCCCGAATAAAGTCTATAAGCAGCTCTGAAATATGACTTTGCACGTCGGGTAACCGGATGGGTGTCGGTGAAGCCATCGATTGCCCGGTGAAGAGTGATGCCCGTCCGGATCCTGTCGGGATAATCCAGCTTTTGCTTGCCCTTGACAAAATCGCTGATCAGGTTTCCCACCACTATTTCCGGGATTCCGAAGGAAAGATATGCATGCGCCAGGTAATTCACGGTTTGTAATTTATCGATTCTAACGGTCTTTTTTACCGAAAACTTAATTTAACACAATAGATGAGGATTTTACATTTTTATTAAGAAATCGACTCCAACGATGGCCAGTAAAGGATTTCAGAGCTTTCGTCCCGATGGAACAAAATGGTTGCAAGGCTGTTTGTTCATGATTCGGTAACATAGCCGGCCATTGATCAATATTAGCTTGTGTGCCGGTGTAACATAAATAATTTTGTTGCGTCTTACATAGCTGTAGTCAGGTTCGTATAAGCGCGGCGAGGCACAAAAAAAATTTTTTTGACAGGATGCAACATGAAGAAATAAGCTTGCGTCTCTATATGCAGGAAACGCGTTCAACGATTAAAAAAAAGACATTTCTAACTTATAAAAGTAAATAACATGAAAAAGATGATTTTATCCCTCGCAACAGTCCTGATGATGGGATTCGGCGCTTTCGCCACCGGTAATGACGGAACAGTCAGCCAACAGACCCGTGATGCCTTCAAAAAAGATTTCTCTACAGCAAGCAATATCAGCTGGGAGCAGAAGTACAACTTTATAAAGGCGACCTTTTCGCTGAATGGTCAGATTCTTACCGCCTACTACAATACTGACGGTGATCTGAAAGCCGTAGTTCGCAACATCCTTTCCGACCAGCTTCCCCTCAGTCTGCTTGCTGATCTGCGGAAGGAATATGCAGACTACTGGATCACCGATCTTTTCGAAATTTCCGCCGATGGCCAAACCACCTATTATGCAACGGTAGAGAACAGCAATAAAAAGATCGTATTGAAATCCGACGATGTCTCCTCCTGGGATGTTTACAGTAAAGAAAGAAAGGCAGAGGTACAATAATAGAGGTATAATAAAAAAGGCGCAGTCCCTGGCGTGCAAGCCGGCTCGAACATATAAAGTAGAGCCGGCTTTCTGCTATCCGTAAAATCAAGTATTTTTGCGGCTCATAATTGAATTACCAAAAAAGACATCATCATGCGCAAAGGCCCCGTCTCTCAGTTTATAGCACATCACTACCGGCATTTTAATTCGGCGGCACTTATAGATGCGGCCAAGGGATATGAAACGCATTTACTGGAAGGGGGAAAAATGATGATAACCCTGGCGGGCGCTATGAGCACGGCCGAACTGGGGATCTCCCTCGCTGAAATGATCCGGCAGGGAAAGGTTGACATCATCAGCTGTACCGGCGCCAATCTGGAAGAGGATGTTATGAACCTGGTGGCTCACAGCCATTACCGTCGGGTGCCGAACTATCGCGACCTTACTCCGCAGGACGAGTGGAACCTTCTGGAAAATCACTACAACCGGGTTACGGACACTTGTATTCCGGAGGAAGAAGCTTTCCGTCGTCTTCAGAAGCACCTGGTAAAGGTCTGGAACGATGCGGAAGCCAATGGAGAGCGTTATTTTCCCCATGAATTTCTGTATAAAGTGGTACTTAGCGGCGACCTGACTCCCTATTATGAGATCGATCCGAAGGACAGCTGGATCATTGCCGCGGCGCAAAAAAACATCCCCATCGTCGTACCCGGTTGGGAGGACAGTACAACGGGCAATATTTTTGCAAGCTATGTGATTAAGAATGAGCTGAAAGCCAGTACGGTGAAGAGCGGCATCGAATATATGACCTGGCTGGCAGGCTGGTACCGGGAAAATAGCGGCGGAAAAGGAGTTGGATTTTTCCAGATCGGGGGTGGTATCGCGGGGGATTTCCCCATTTGCGTGGTACCCATGATGTACCAGGATCTGGGGTGGCACGATGTTCCTTTCTGGGGCTATTTTTGCCAGATTTCGGATTCCACGACTTCCTTTGGGTCTTATTCCGGAGCCGTGCCGAATGAAAAGATCACGTGGGGCAAACTGGATATCCATACGCCGAAATTTATTGTTGAAAGCGACGCCACCATTGTTGCCCCGCTGATCTTTGCCTGGGTGCTGGGGTGGTAATAATACCATGAACTATGAACGCAAATTCTGAAGAGTTATACCTGGAAGCCGAGGCGGATATCAAGAACAACAATTATGCGGAGGCTTTTAAGAAGTATGAGAGCATCCTGTATGAAGAGCCGGACAGCGCCCAGGCGCATAACTCTATGGGCTGGTTATACAAGACGCAGTTTGATGATTATGGCAAAGCTGAAAACCATTTTCAGACCGCAGCCAAATGCGATCCCTTATATCCTCACTCCTATTTTCATATGGCAGCGTTACTAATGGATATGGAACGTTTTGACGAGCTTCAGGGTCACCTGGAAAAATGCCTCCGGGTGAGGACGATCGACAAATCCTGGGTCTATGGCCGCTTTGCTTTGTCCGAAGAGCTGCGTCGTCGTTATGACAAAGCGATCTATTATTTTGAAAAGGCCATCCTGGCCAGCCAAAACGACGAAAAGATCAAAGATTATCGCCAGGATATTGAAAGATGCCAGATGAAGACGGAGATCTGGAAGAGGCACGAGGCATGAGGGCGGCCTACGCTAAAGCTTCGGTGGACAAGGTATAAAAAAAACAAGCACTCCATGACAGAGTGCATTGTTTACTCCTAACTGACCTATGAAAAATTTTCGATTTTCTCTTTCACGAAGTTGGTCAAAAAGATCAGAATGGAGAAAAAAGGGAGGCCGTTTAACCACGGCTTAACATTGGTTAATAAGGCTGCGTTAACAAAATCCTGCTATTTCAACACCTTCATGCGGACCATTTCGATGCGGGTGTCGCTGACATTTACGATTTCAAATTCGTAATCACCGATAATGATGCGGTCTTTCAGCCGGGGAATCATTTCGTGCTGATTGATAATGTATCCGGAGAGTGTCTCGGACTCACTTTCAGGCAGATCGAGCCCGTATTTCTTATTGATATAGTCCAGTTCCAGGCGCCCGGAGAAGATATATTCGTCATTGGATAATTTCTTTTCTTCAAATTCTTCCGTGTCATATTCGTCGCGGATTTCGCCGAAAATCTCTTCCAGCAGGTCTTCCATCGTGACAATCCCGGCGGTGCCCCCGAATTCATCAACCACCCAGGCCATGCTTTTCCTTTCCCGGCTGAATTTATTGATCAGATCGGTAGCGCTCATGCTTTCCGGAACAGCCGGGATCGGATGCAGGATGGCTTTGATAAAGGGAGGGTTTTTGAACAGGTCCAGCTGGTGGATATATCCCGTTACATGGTCCAGGTTGCCGTCGTAGACGACCAGCTTGCTCAGCCGGGTATCGACAAATTTTTTCCTGACTTCTTCCATGGTCAGGTTCATGGCAACCCCTTCGATCTCTTTTCTGGGCACCAGGCATTCCCGCACCCTGACCTTGGGAAGGGCCAGGGCCGCTTCGAAAAGATTTTTGTTCAGGTCATTGGAATCTTCCTCTGTATCCCGCGTCTGCTGCAGGAAATGTTCCAGGTCGATGCCGGAAAAAACTCCCTTTCGCTCGTCCATCCGCACATTGAAAACATATTTCAGTATCCACTGCGCGATCGCTGCAAAGAAGCCGGCGATTGGATAGAGCAATCGGTTTAAAAACTCCATCGTGCTGGCAAAAAAGGCCAGCAAGGAGTTGCTTTTGGCGCGGAACAGCGCCTTGGGTATGAATTCGCCGAAGATCAAAATGAAGAGGGAGGCAACCAGCGTCTCGACAAAAAGCCGGATCGCGTTGACATAGCTGCCGGGCGTGTGTACTTTGGTGAGGAGATAGTCCCAGGCCGGTTGAAAGACCTCTCCCATCATGAGACCAAAGATCACCAGGAAGATGTTAAAACCGACAAGTGTCGTTCCGATAAACCGGACCGGATTATCCACGAAATTGGACAGGATGATCCCGCTGCTCAGCCCTTGCTTCTTCTTCAGCTCGATAGCCAGTTTATTGGCCCTCATAAAGGCCACCTCGATGCCTGAGAAAAAGGCGATCATCACCCAGGCGACCACCATCCAGATCAGCGTATTTGTGTTAATCATTCAACTGCTAAAGTAATAGAAAAATTGAATATTAGATCCCCACGAAGGCCCGGATAGCCTTTTCCGCTTCCCGGCAGGCATTTTTTAGGTTGTCGTTGACAATGATCTTATCAAAATGGTGCTTGAAGGAGATCTCATAAGAAGCTTTATTGACACGGGCCAGCAGGCTTTCGACCGTTTCGGTCCCCCTCGTTTCAAGACGGCGCCGCAGCTCGTCGACGGATGGCGGCTCGATAAAAAGGGCCAGGGTAGCATGGGGAAATTGTTCGCGGATATGGATGGCTCCCTTGACTTCGATGTCCAGCAGCGGGGTCTTTCCTGCCTGCCAGATCCGTTCCAGTTCGCTTTTCAGGGTACCGTAATATTTCCCTTCATAAACCATCTCCCATTCTACAAACTCATTGTGCTGGATCTTCTGCTTGAAGGTCTCCAGGTTAAGGAAATAATAATCCTTCCCCTCCTCTTCATAGCTCCTGGGCGACCGGGTTGCGGCCGAAACCGAAAAAGCCAGGTTATCGGGGTATTTATCCAGCAGGTACCGGGTGATAGAGGTTTTCCCGGCACCCGACGGGGCGGTGATAATGATGATCTTCGGAGCAAAACTCATATTCTGGTGATTTGGGCGCCCAATTGACGCAGCCGGTCGTCAATATATTGGTATCCCCTGTCGATCTGTTCGATATTCTGGATAACACTCCTGCCTTCCGCGCTAAGGGCGGCAATCAGCAAGGCTACGCCGGCCCGGATATCGGGGCTGCTCATACTGATCCCCCGGAGGCGCTGCTCCCGCGCCATACCGATCACGGCGGCCCGGTGAGGGTCGCAGAGAATAATCTGGGCTCCCATATCGATCAGCTTGTCTACAAAAAACAGCCGGCTTTCGAACATTTTCTGATGGATAAGGACCGATCCACGGGCCTGTGTGGCCACTACCAGCACGATGCTTAAGAGGTCCGGGGTAAATCCCGGCCAGGGGTTATCGTAGATAGTAAGGACCGAGCCATCCAAAAAGGTTTGGATCTCATAGACGTCCTGTTCAGGAATATAAATATCGTCACCCCGGAATTCAAGCTGGATGCCCAGCTGCCGGAATTTATCGGGGATAACACCCAGCTCGTCCAGACCGGCATTTCGGATAGTGATCTCGCTCTGGGTCATCGCTGCCAGACCTATAAACGAGCCGATCTCGATCATATCGGGCAGCATCCGGTGTTCGGTTCCCCCGAGATAAGACACGCCTTCGATATGAAGGAGGTTGCTGCCGATGCCGCGAATCCTTGCGCCCATCCGGGTCAACATCTTACACAGCTGCTGGATATAGGGTTCGCAGGCCGCGTTGTAGATGGTCGTAACACCTTCCGCCATGACCGCGGCCATCACGATATTGGCCGTACCGGTGACCGAAGGTTCATCGAGCAACAGGTAACATCCTTTCAGGTGGGGAGCTTCCAGGTGGAAAAGCCCTTCCTCCGGCTGGTAATTGAACCGGACGCCCAGTTTTTCAAAACCGATAATATGCGTGTCAAGCCTCCTGCGGCCGATCTTGTCTCCGCCGGGCTTTGGTATATAGGCTTTCCGGTAACGGGCCAGCATCGGGCCCGCCAGCATCACCGAACCCCGCAGCTTGCCGCTCTTACTGCGAAAAGCATCGCTGCGCAGATAGTCTATATCGATATGGTCTGACTGGAAAATGCAGGTGTCGCGTGAGATGCGATCTGTTTTTACGCCCATTTCTCCCAGCAATTCGATCAGTAGATTGACGTCCAGAATGTCCGGAATGTTGGAGATCGTCATCTTCTCCGGGGTCAGCAACACGGCGCTGATGATCTGTAAGGCTTCGTTTTTGGCTCCTTGTGGAGTGATGGCTCCTTTTAATCGTTTTCCCCCGATGACTTCGAATGAATGCACGCTGCTGCGGGTTAGAATCTTTTCTTTTTGAATTTATTGCCGCCCCGGTCATTGTTCCGGTCATTGTTCCGGTCATTATTGCGGTTGTTATTGCGCTGCTGGAATTTCTGATTCCGCTTGTTGCGATAATCGCCATAGCCGCCTCTGTCACGCTCACGGTTTTCGGTAGGCCGGAATGACTTGACATACGGCGTATTGGTGAATTCCAGCTGACCGCCGGTCAGCGTGGAAAGCTCGCTCTGAATAGCGTCGTCATGGACGGTTTCCTTATGCCAGTTGTTATAGGCCAGTTTCATGTAATAAGCGATGGCATTGGCAAAACCATTGCGTTTGTCGGGATTTTCTTCGGCCAGCGCTTTGTTGATAACCAGCTCCAGGTTTTTACCCATATGCGAAAATTTGGGGTACCGCTTGGGGTATCTCAAAGGCTTTGGCCTGGCTCTCAATGTCTCCCGGGTGGGGATCGGATAGGGGGAAGCTACTTCCAGCTTGAAATCGGAGATCAGGAAAAGATGATCCCATAATTTATGACGGAAATCTTCTACATTCTTCAGGTGTGGATTGAGAAAACCCATCAGTTCGATTACGGCATAGGCATTGCGCTGGCGCTTTTCCTTGTCTTCCAGCGAGAGCAGATACTCGATCATTTTCTGGATATGACGACCGTACTCCCGCATCACCAGGTGGTTCCTGGTGGTATTATATTCCATGTTCTCTATACTGGGCAAGTGATACTATTTTGAAACAAATCTACGGTAAAATTGTGGAAATGCGCTATCAGAGAAATTAGCGCATTTCCAGCAAAGCGCTTATGTCTGACCTATCGGTCGAGCCGGCCGGAGGCCGGCTTAGGCTGAATAAACCCGCCTGGCAGTCACCAGGCAGGTTTTTCGTAGGATCTATGGTTCTTCACGGACTAATCGATAAAGACCTTGCTGACAAAGCTCCGTCCATGGGTAAGATCGGCCGTCCGCAGGAAATAAAGCCCCTTCACCGGCTGAGGATTGAGGTTCATCCGGATCTGGTTGGTCCCCGTCAGGGTGGCAGCTGTTTCCTGCACGATCTGTCCTGCTGTATTAACCAATTGCAGGAGGAAACGTCCCGTCTGATTGCTATTAAACTGGAAGAGCAGGCTATTCGTAGCCGGATTGGGATAGGTCTGATAACTGATGTCAGTGGCGCTGTTGCTGTTCGGATCTACGACAGCCACCTCTGAATAGCTCACTTTCCCGGCGCCATCCGTCTCCTGTATCCGGAAATAGAGTTTGCCAACATTAGTCGGATCAAGGTTGTATTGATATTCGTATTTTGAAGAAGTACCTGTTGAAGCAGCAGTACTTTCCGCTTCGCCGAGGTTGCTGAAATTTGTCCCGTCTGTACTGATTTGGATTTCATAGGTGGTATTGGGTTCTTGATTGTTTGCCAGCCATTGCAGGAGGACAGAGCTCCCGTTCGGCACAGCGGTAAAGTCCTGGATAGTGGTGGCCAGGGCTGCGGCAGGGCACCAGTAATAGGTGAGGTGAAACTCACCCCAGTAAACGGTCGTGACCGCTGCATCATAGTTTAGTCCGCCTTCCAGTGAGTTGACTCCGCCACTGATCGTATAGGTGAAAGCGACATCACCAAGACCCAGGTATGGCGCTGTACTCGTGCTGGTTCCTATAGCGGTGGCGTTGTTGAAGAGCGTGTCCGGCCCATAAGTAATAGAGTCCCCGGGAACACCCAGCGGGGCCAGGCTGTCCGGGCCGTAAATCATACTGTACGGCTGGATGATATTGATACCGCCCCCCGCAGGACCCTTGATATTATTGGAGACGGTTAGCAGAAATTCAAACTGGCTGGTATCCGATCCCGTATTCGTGACATGCGTCGTGGAGATGCCGGAGATGCTGTCGTTCAGGCTGAGACAGGCCAGGGTGCCGATAGCCGGATTGAATTGCGGAAGATTGATGGTCGTCGTAGCCGTATTGGTGGGAGAAAATGTCACATAATAACTCACCGGGGTGGCCGGTACACCAGCCGAGCAACTGCATTGTGCAGAGGCAAGCCAGGGGATATTTACCGTCAATATAGTAACAGTAAAAAACAGTGGGTACACACGTTTCATAAGCACGGATTTTAATAAAGAATATCGGATTAATAACTACAAGGTATAAAACTGCAATAATGGGGCCAAAGCGTTAATACTCAATTTGGCGTCACCGTAAAAACCACATGACGCTGAACTATTTATTATATTCAATATATTGATAATCAAGCATTAAGCCTCTTAAAAAAGTGGATAAAAAACCGCGTCTCCCGGAAACCACAGCTTCAATTACCTTTGCTTATGCTCATCTTGCTGGATTGCCGGCCCCTGCAATATGCAGGGCCTGACAGTGAAAAAAGCCGGCTTATTTTTTCCGCTGCGGCTGCCCTGGCAGCGGGAAAAGCGATAAAATGGTTATTCGTCGCGGATCACAGTTACCGGCCGGGATCTTTACCGGAACTCCCTCCGGGGACCATGCTTATCCGCCGGGCCCTCCCCGGCAGGGCAGGGTGGAAACTCTGGTATGACTGGCAGATCCCGCGACTTATCCGGCAGCAGGGCGCCGGCGCGGTTATGCTAACGGCGGGCATAGCCGCTGCGAGTTCCGGCGTCCCCCAATGGCTCTGGATGCCCGAGAGGGCCGACCCGGCAAAGAGAGATGGCGGCCGGCGTTATCCGTCGATCTATCGGGGCCGGTTGCGGGCAAGCCTGCGGCGTGCGATGGCGGTCTTTTGTTTTTCGGAACGGGACCGGGCCCTGCTCGCCGGCCTTGATCCGGCGGCCGGAGAAAAGATCCGGGTGTTCACCTCGTTCCCGGATGAAGCGGTAAGGCCGGCTTCACCGGCGGAAAAGGAAGAAACAAAAGCAACCCGGACACAGGGAAGGGAATACTTCCTGGCCGATCTTTCCGGCGGCGGAGAGGAAGTGGTGGTAAATTTGCTTCTTGCGTTCTCGCTCTTTAAAAAGAGACAGCATTCCAATATGCGGCTGGTCCTGACGGGCAGGCTATCCGGCCCCTCCGCCGGGATAAGGGAGCGGTTAAAAACGTATAAATACCGGCAGGACGTTCACTGGTCCGAAGAATGGGCTATCGAAGGATCGGAACTCGCCGGCGCGGCCTATGCCGTCCTTTTTCCCTTTGAAGGCAACAGTTTGGGCACGGCGTTGTTGAATGCCTGGAAAGCCGGCGTGCCGGTGATTGCGGTTAATGACGGTTTGCTGCAGGAGATGGCAGCCGGCGCTGCGCTTGGTGTCGTGGCCGGCGATCCAGCTTCTCTGGCCACGCAGCTGATGCTGATCTATAAAGATGAGCAGCTCCGCCGGGATCTGATAGGCAAAGGATTTGAGCGTCTCGACGCTTACAGCCGCGAACGGTCGCTGGACAGGATGTGGGATGGCATTGGCCGGGAACTTATTAAATTTGCGGATAGCAAGTTATAACCGAACTTGCGGCTTGCTAAATTTTTTATATGGCAACCTCTTCTATAAGTATAGATGTTACCCTGGACAAGGACCGGGTTCCTGAAGATATCCGTTGGAATGCCACGGATTCGACTGCGGAAAATGCCCGTAAGGCGAAGGCGATGATGCTTGCTTTCTGGGATGGCGAAGAAAAGACAGCTTTGCGGATAGACCTCTGGACAAAGGAAATGATGGTCGATGAAATGGCAGATTTTTTCTATCAGACGCTGATGACCATGGCTGAGACCTGGCAGCGGGCTACGCAGGACGAGGCGCAGGTGAGCGATATGAAACAATTTGCCCGGGATTTCTATAATAAATTCCGGGAACAGCAATTAAAGGCAAACAAGCTATAGCCGCTGGAAGCGGCTAGACCGAAGGTCAGACATTAGATTTTGAAGGGAAAGGGCTAGCCCTTTCCCTGAACATATAAAAACGCATATTATATGGGTTTAGAACAAAGCGTGATGACCGACTTAAAGGCGGCGATGCTGGCTAAAGATGAGGCTGCTTTGCGCGGCCTCCGTGCCATCAAAGCCGCGATTATCATTGCCAAAACATCGGAAGGCGCCGGCGGGGAATTAAAAGAAGAAGACGAAACCAAGCTCCTGCAGAAGCTGGTCAAGCAGCGGAAAGATTCCCTGGCCATCTATCAGGAACAGAAACGCCCGGACCTGGCTAAAAAAGAGGAGGAAGAGATCCGCGTCATCGAAAAATTCCTTCCCAAACAGCTGGATGAACAGGCATTGAAGGCAGCCCTTTCCAAAATCATTGCGGAGACAGGAGCTTCTTCTCCTGCCGATATCGGAAAAGTGATGGGCGTTGCTACGAAACAATTGGCCGGCCAGGCCGATGGGAAGACCATCAGCGCTGTGGCAAAGGAATTATTAACCCGATAATGAAGATCGATGTCCTTTTCCTGCTGTTCCTGGTCATGGCCACTTTCAGGGGATTAAGGCAAGGCTTTATTATTGCCGTTTTTTCAGCCATAGCGATTATTGTAGGCCTGGCTGCGGCGATCCGATTGTCCGCCGCGGTGGCCAGCAATAGTTCGACCCATATTCATCTGTCATCCCGCTGGCTGCCGGTTATTACCTTTGTACTGATTTTTTTGGCGGTCGTGGTCATTGTCCGGTTAGGAGCGCGGTTGGCTGAAAAGGCCCTCGACCTGGCGCTGATGGGCTGGCTGAATAAACTGGCGGGTGTTCTTTTATATGCGGCTGTCTATACGATTATTTTGAGCGTTCTGTTATTTTATGCCGTGCAGCTACATCTGATTGCGGGCAAAACGCTCTCCTCTTCCGTAACTTACCCCTTTATCCGGCCCTGGGGTCCGGTAGTGATAGATGAATTCGGTAAATTTGTGCCGTGGTTCGAGGGGATGTTTACCCGTTTGGAAGATTTTTTCGGTCGTCCCGGCAATGGTAAGTAAGGCTAAGCAGGGACGGACATTTTATATGTGAGTTTAGCGAGTGTTTTTTTGCGGTAAATCGTTTATTTTAGCGCTTAATTACAGGGATAGAATCTTATTAGCTGATGGAATACGAAATTAAACAGGAAGAAAAGTTCAGATTCATCGAGGAAGGGCAGGGCGAGCCGCTGTTGTTATTACACGGATTGTTCGGGGCATTGAGTAATTTCAGCGGTCAGATCGATTATTTCCGCAAGGACTACAGAGTGGTGGTGCCGATATTGCCCTTACTGGACCTTGACCTGTTGCATACTACGGTAGGCGGCCTGGAGAAATTTGTCCATCGGTTCGTCGAATACCGGGATTATAAAAATATTAACCTTTTGGGTAACTCACTCGGCGGTCATGTTGCCCTGATGCATGTCCTCCGGCATCCCGAAAGGATTAAATCGGTGACCCTTACCGGAAGCTCCGGCCTTTTTGAGAACGGAATGGGGGACACGTATCCTAAAAGAGGAGACTATGAATATATCCGGAAAAAGACCGAGCTGACCTTCTATGATCCGAAGATGGCCTCCAAGGAGCTGGTGGATGAACTCTATGAGACCGTCAATGTCCGGATAAAAGCCATTAAGATCATTGCCCTCGCCAAAAACGCTATCCGCAACAATTTGGGGGAAGAGGTCAGCCAGATCAAGCAGCCTACTTTATTGATCTGGGGCAACAATGACGCCATCACCCCGCCGTTTGTAGGTCAGGAGTTTCACAAGCTGATCCAGGACAGTGAGCTCCACTTTATTGACAAATGTGGTCATGCGCCGATGATGGAACGACCGGAAGAGTTTAATGCTATTTTGCTTAAATTTTTGCGAAAATAGGACGAACCGGCAGCGCCAGCCTGAAATTATGCGTCTATAGTATATAATACTGTAATACTTGCTAAACAAAGAAATCATATCTGCCGCTATTCCTTCCCTGCACCTGAATGACCCGGTCTCTCAGGCCCTGGATCTGATGGCGGATTTTCATGTCACGCACTTGCCGGTCGTCAACGGGGATAAGCTGGCCGGTCTGGTCAGCGAAGAAGACCTGCTCAACGTAGAGGATGACAAGACCTTGTTATCGGAACTGCAGCCTGGTTTCTCCGCGATAGCCGCCCACGCCGAATCCTTTTTCTTCGAGGCGGTGCAGCTGGTCAATGAGAACAGCCTCACGCTCATCCCGGTCGTTGGCCCGGAATCGGAATATACCGGGGCCATCGTGGCGACCGATCTGCTAAGACAGCTCGGCCGGGTCAGCGGCGTCAATGATACAGGAGGTATCATCGTACTGGAAATGGAGAAAGTCAGTTTTTCTTTCGCCGAGATCAGCAAGCTGGTGGAGACAAACGATGCCCAGATCACTCAGCTGAATACCTATTCGGATGTTGCTTCCGGTAATTTCTATATCGCCCTGCGGATCAACAAGGCGGAAATTTCCGATGTTGTCGCGACTTTTCAGCGGTATGAATACCAGGTGAAATATGGTTTCGGGGAAGAATTATATGAGAACGAATTACGCAACAATTACGACCATCTGATGAATTACCTGAATATTTAATGAAAGTAGCCATTTACAGCCGGGTAATCGAATATGAGCAACAGGCGGGTGTTCAACGGTTGTTCGACGAGTTGATCCGACAGCATTTGCAGCCGGTGATTCACCAGCCCTTCCTCGAAAAGATAGGTTCCGCTTTTGTGCTGCCTTCGGATATCGGCAGCTTCCGGGAATCGGCAGACCTTGATGAGTCCATCGAATTTCTGATCAGTCTCGGCGGCGACGGCACCTTACTGGATACGGTCTCCCTTGTACGCGATAAGAACATTCCTGTTTTGGGCATTAATTTCGGCCGCCTGGGTTTCCTGGCCAGCATCGGCAAAGAAGAGCTGGTTACTGCTGTCACAGCGCTGGCCAACCGCACTTTTGTCGTAGACAAACGGTCCCTGATCCATTTGGATGCAAACAAGCCCTTATTTGGAGAGGTGCCCTACGGGCTGAATGAATTTGCTATTCATAAGACCGATACTTCGCCGATGATCAAGATCCACACCTACCTGAACGGCGAATTCCTCAATACCTATTGGGCCGATGGCCTTATCGTCGCCACACCTACCGGTTCTACCGGCTATTCGCTAAGCTGCGGCGGCCCCGTGGTCTTCCCTGATTCGGCCAGCTTTGTCATCACTCCGGTGGCGCCTCACAACCTGAATGTGCGACCGATCGTCGTTCCGGACAACAATATTATTTCTTTTGAAGTCGAAGGAAGGGCGGAAAATTTTATTTGTGTGCTGGATTCCAGAAAAGAGATCGTAGACAAGCAGGTACAGCTTGCCGTCCGGAATGAGTCCTTCACCCTGAGTCTCATTCGCCTGAATGAAAATAACTTCCTTCAAACCTTACGGGGCAAACTTTCCTGGGGATTGGATACCCGGAATTGAGCCTTGGCCCGATTTTTAACATAACAATTAGAGACCCGGCAAACGAAAACTCCGCATTTTTCGTTAGCTGGACGTAGTCCAGCTTAGCCTTTCACGGCCTTTTGGACGGGGAAGGCCGACATTATGGTGTTGCGGCAAAAAATTACATTTTAAACAATTTTTTGCCGCAATTCGATTAGTATCAGGTTATTTTTTTATATCATGATGAAAAAAGTAATTTTCTGCGCCCTGCTCGTCGGTTGGATCGGTCTGCGGGCGTCGGCACAGGAACAGGCATTTGTACACGAAGGAGAATTTGGTTTTAATGTCGGGGCATCGCAATATTTCGGCGATCTCAACCCCAATCCGCGGTTCAATACGCCAAACATAGCTTTTGGCGCCTTTTTTCGCAAACAATTCGGCGGTTATGTGGCGCTCCGGGTGGAGGCCAATTATACCTTTCTGGGGTATTCGGACAAGAATAACTCCTATAACGAGTTCATGTACAGGCGAAACCTCAGCTTCAATACCAATATTTACGAACTGGCCCTCCAGGGCGATTTTAATTTTTTTAAGTTCGTTCCCGGCAGCGAATACAATCGGTTCACGCCTTATATTACCTTTGGGATTGGCACCTTTTATTATAATCCCTACACCTATCTGAACGGTCAGAAGATCTATTTGCGGCCCCTGGGTACGGAGGGGCAGGGGACGCCGGGCTATCCCAGGGAATATAGCACTATGGCGGTATGCTTCCCCATCGGCGCAGGGATCAAATACAACCTTACCCGCCGAATGAATATCGGCGCGGAGGCCGTTTACCGCTTTACTACGACGGATTATATCGATGACGTAAGTACAACCTATGCTCCGAATGCCCAACCCCACTATTTACCCAACGGACAGCCTACGATCTGGTACCAACTGCAGGACCGCTCTTATGAGACGGGAACCCCCATCGGGATCCAGGGCCGCCAGCGGGGATATTCCAACCAAAAAGACAGCTGGTTAACAGCAGTGCTGTTTGTGTCCTGGAATATTATGTCCTATAAATGCCCCAGCGCCCAATAGCCGGGGGAGCCCGGCTGGCCGGAGGCCAGGTCATTTGCTGGCGCAAATACGCTATATTTGTGCCCTTTAAGCAACCTTCTATGGATGGTTTGAGGGAAAAAATAGATTTGGGAAAGCTTCCCAGCCATATTGCGATCATCATGGATGGCAATGGCCGCTGGGCTGAGGAAAAAGGCCAGGATAGGTTATTCGGGCATTTTCATGGGGTGGAGAGCGTACGGGATATCGTGGAGGGATGTGCGGAGCTGGGTATCGGTTACCTGACCCTCTATGCTTTTTCCACCGAGAACTGGGACCGTCCGGCCTATGAGGTCACCGGTCTGATGGAACTGCTGGTGGAAACGATTCGTAAGGAAGTCGAAACGCTGAACAAAAACAATATCCGGCTGCATGTCATCGGCGATATGACCATGCTGCCCGAATATGCCCGGGTCGAATTGGGAGAAGCCCTGGAGCTGACAGCCCGCAACAAGGGCCTCAACCTGGTCATGGCCCTCAGTTACAGCAGCCGCTGGGAGCTCACGGAAGCTGTCAAGAGCCTGGCACTGGACGTCCGGTCCGGGAAACTGGACCCCACCGCTATCACGCAGGACACCCTGCAGCAATATCTATCCACCCGGGATTTCCCCGACCCCGAGCTGATGATCCGGACCAGCGGGGAATATCGTATTAGTAATTTTTTGCTATATCAACTCGCCTATGCCGAATTATACTTTACCAGCGTCCGCTGGCCTGATTTCCGAAAGAAAAATTTGTATGAAGCTATCCTCGATTTTCAGGGTAGGGAAAGGAGGTTTGGCAAGACCAGCGCCCAGATCCAACAGGATTTAATCGCCCCTGACTCTACGTTTTAACAAACACTTTTCATAAATCCCCTTAATTTGCCGCCTCAAGCCGCCAAAGGTAACCGGCGGTTACGAACGAGGCCTTGCCGGTGGCAAGGGCGAAGTTCACTCCGAAGGACAGAAATTAGCGCTTTTGCCGGAACCGCGCTAATTTTCTTAAAGCGCGTTTCCGGCACATTTAAAAAACCGACTGGATGCTACGAAGATCGCTGTTTTGTGTTTTTTTATTAACCAATCTCTGCTTACTGACGACAATCGCTGCTAATGCCCAGGTGACCGATACGACGAAACCGCGTGTAACCGATACCATTCATACGGCCTTACCCGATACCACTCACCCCGGAATTTCCGTCGATCCGGAGCTCGTAGCGCTTTCCAATTCCAAGAATCCACCAAAAGAATATACCATCGCGGGCATCAAGATCTCCGGTACCAAATATCTCGATGAATCCCTCCTTGCGTCTATTTCCGGCCTCACCGTTGGGGACAAAGTGACCATACCGGGCGGCGATAATTTCAGCAAAGCGATCAATAATCTCTGGAAGCAAAATCTTTTTGCCGACATTACTATTTATTTTACCAAGCTGGTCGGCAACAGTGTCTATATTGAAATCAACGTAACGGAAAGACCCCGGCTTTCCAATTTCTATTTCAAAGGAGTTAAAAAAGGAGATGGGGACGACCTCACCACCAAAACCGGTTTGATCAAGGGACGGGTAGTGACGGAAAATATGAAGCGGGTCGCTGTACAGGCCATCAAGAAATTCTATGCGGAAAAGGGATATCAGGATGCCAAGGTTACCTCGACCGAAGCCCATGATCCTGCCGTTCAGAATTCCGAGATCCTGACTTTCTTCATTGTAAAAGGCCCGAAGGTGAAGGTCGAACAGATCAGTTTCTTTGGAAACCAGGCGATCTCCGAGTCAAAATTGAAGTCGCAGCTCAAGGATACCAAAGAAGTCAGCCGGCTGACCCTTTACCCGCCTTCCAATATGACTCCCTATGGGCCGCATGATTCTGTATCGCTTCGTCAGTATCTCAACAACTGGGGCTTTTTATCTTTTACCAGCACCAGGGAATTTTTGGATCCTTATTTCCGCTTCAAGCTATTCAGCTCGGCCAAGTTCAATGCCAGCAAGTATGAAGACGATAAGCAAAAGGTGATCGACTTCTACAACTCCCAGGGGTACCGCGATGCGACGATCGTAAAGGATACTACGGTCATCAACGATACGAGAGGAATGATGGACATCACCATCAAGGTTGATGAAGGACAGAAATATTATTTTGGGAACATCGGCTGGAAAGGGAACACAAAATACTCCGACTCCATCCTCAGCCTGGTCCTCGGTATTCATAAAGGGGACGTGTATAACCTGGAGATCCTGAATAAAAAGCTTGGCAAACAGGTGACCCAGGAAGGTGGCGATATCAGCGGTCTTTATATGGATGATGGCTATCTCTTCTTTCGCGTGGACCCGGTCGAAACAGCCGTTTATAACGATACGATCGACTTCGAGATCCGCATGACGGAAGGTCCGCAGGCGACGATCAAGAATGTCACCATTGCCGGTAACGATAAGACAAAGGAATATGTCATCCGAAGAGAGCTGTTTACGATTCCGGGCGATAAGTTCAGCCGCACCGACGTTATCCGCTCTACCCGGCAGATCGCCAACCTGGGATTCTTCAACCAGGAAAAGATCAATCCGGGTATTAGCCCCAACCAGGACGATGGCACCGTGGATATTAACTGGACCGTTGAAGAGAAGTCGGGCAATCAGCTGGAACTATCTGCCGGCTGGGGCGGCGGCATCGGCCTGACCGGTACGGTGGGTATTACCTTTGCCAACTTTTCCGTCCGGAACATTTTTCACAAGGAAGCCTGGCAGCCGCTGCCGGAAGGCGATGGCCAGAAGCTGAGTCTTCGTATCCAATCGAATGGGAAGGCTTACCAGTCCTATAATTTCTCCTTTACCGAGCCATGGCTCGGGGGTAAAAAACGGAACACCCTGACGGTCAGCCTTTATCGCAGTGTTTTCCGGACGGGCGGCTATAATTACCGTACCAGTACCTATGCCTACAGCGACAGCAACTCGCTCAAAAACTTCGGAGCCACCCTTGCCCTTGGCAAACAGCTCAATTGGCCGGATAATTACTTTACCCTTACGTATTCTGTCAACTATACGCAGTACGACCTGACCAACTATCCGCTCTTTACCCAGGCCTTCCGGAATGGCTTTTCCACCAACTTCAGCTTTAAAATAGCGCTCAGTCGTTATAACCTGGACCAGCCGATCTATCCGCGAAGCGGGTCCAGCCAGTTGCTGAGCGTTCAGTTCACGCCACCCTATTCTGCGATCGACCGGGGACTTACCCAGGCGGACAGCTATAAGCTGCCGGAATATCATAAATGGCGGTTTACCAGCGACTGGTATTTGCCGATCGGAGACGCGACGGGCTCGGACAAGAGCCGCCAGTTCGTGATGAAGATTTCGGCCAAATACGGTTTTATGGGCCGGTACAATGCATCCCTCGGATTTTCGCCTTTCGAGCGGTTCCAGCTCGGAGATGCGGGTCTGACCAACAATTTTGGCTTGCTTGGCTATGACATCATTTCCCAAAGAGGGTACCCGGTCTATCAGAACTCAAACCCCAAGGTCAACCCCGACCAGCAGCAGGCAACCCAGTTCTTTACCTTATTTAACAAGTATACCATAGAGTTGCGCTATCCGTTTACCACCAACCCAAGCAGCACTATCTATGGGCTTGCTTTCTTCGAGGCCGCCAACGGCTGGTATGATTATACAACCTATAATCCCTTCCAGCTTCGCCGGAGCGTCGGTCTCGGGATGCGTTTCTTCCTGCCTATGTTTGGCCTGATCGGCTTTGACTATGGAGTTGGCCTGGATCGTATCCAGAACGGTTCCATCAAAGATGCTACCCGGTTTACCTTTTTGTTGGGTTACGAACCCGATTAAGGGACCGGAGGTCCCTTAGGGCCGCAGGCCCAATAATAAGAGGAGGGGGCTTAGCCTTCAACACCGTTGAAGGCTAAGTTGAAACCTTCGAGGGTACCGGAGAGGTAAATTTTTGGTAAATCCCGAAGGGGCACATGTAAATTGATTATTTTGTCTAAAATTTCACTGACCATGAAAAAAATAGTGCTATCCGTTGCCTGTCTCCTGATGATCGGGCTCGGCGGCTATGCCCAGAGCTATGCCGTCGTCGACACCAAATACATCCTGGGGAAAATGCCGGAATACAAGGATGCCCAGAAAAAGCTAGATCAGACCTCGATGCAGTGGCAGAAAGAGATCGACGACAAACAGGCGATTCTGACAAAAATGTACAAGGACTACGACGCGGAAAAGGTCATGTTGAGCGACACCCTGCAGAAGAAGCGGGAGATCCAGCTTTTCAATATGGAAAAGGAAGTCCGGGACCTTCAACGGAAGCGGTTTGGTTATGAAGGAGATCTGTTCAAACTCCGGCAGGAGCTGGTCAAACCCATCCAGGACAAGGTCTACAATGCCATACAACAACTGGCCGTTAACAGAATGTATGATTTTATTTTGGATAAAAGTGAGGGAATTACTGTTATATTTGCCGACCCTAAACTGGATAAGAGCGACGATATACTAAAATCGCTAGGCATTAAATAAAATTTTCATATAAGTTTGTAAACCAACAAAAACAATAAAGAACATGGGACGATCTTACGTTTCATGGCGTCAAAACAAACATTAAAGCAAATGAAAAAGATTGTTACCGTTCTAACGGTGGTTATGGGCCTGGTACTGGCGGGTAATACAACAAAGGCACAAGGGAAGATCGGTACGATCAGCCTGGCCGAGTTGATCCCCAATATGCCTGAGTATAAAAAGGCGGATACGTCGATGAATGAATTTAATACGGCGTTGCAACAGCAATATGACGATATGGTCAAGGAGTATAACGAACAAAGCGCAGTGCTGAATTCCAAGGACACCGTCAAGTATACTTCCGCACAGCTGGAATTGAAGAGAAAGGGTGTAGGCGATTTGCTGGTGAAGTTACAGGGCTTTCAACAGCAGGCCGAGCAGCTGCGACAGCAAAAGAACCAGGAGCTGATGGCCCCGATCCAGAAAAAGGCCATTGAAGCTATACAGACGGTAGCCAAGGAAAATGGCTATGCCTATGTCATTTCAAAGGATCAGCTGCTGGTTTCCCCGCCTGCTGACGATATCCTTCCCCTGGTAAAGAAAAAGTTAGGGCTTAAATAAGCCCCGCTAAACCGACTCAAAATATTTACGCCAGGATCTGTTCCTGGCGTTTTTTTTCGGGTGCCGGGTCCGCGTTAATTACCTTTGCCTATGCCTGATACAAAACGACAACCCATCGGCGTCTTCGATTCCGGCTATGGCGGGCTGACCGTGCTAAAGGAAATGGTGGCAAGGCTTCCGCAATATGACTATATCTACCTGGGGGACAACGCCCGGGCGCCGTATGGCAACCGGTCCTTCGAAACCGTCTACCAATATACGCTGCAATCCGTACAATGGCTGTTCCACCAGGGCTGCCCGCTGGTCATCCTGGCATGCAATACCGCTTCGGCCAAAGCCCTCCGGACTATTCAACAGCATGACTTGCCCCGCATAGCGCCGGATAACCGCGTGCTGGGGGTGATCCGGCCTACTACCGAAGTGGTAGGCAACTATACCCTTACCGGCAACGTAGGTATATTGGCGACCCGCGGTACCGTCCTCTCCGAATCCTATCCTATCGAAATAGCAAAATTTTATCCGCAGTTTCACGTTTTTCAACAGGCCTGCCCTTTATGGGTCCCCCTGATCGAAAACAACGAACACGACAAGCCCGGCGCCGACTATTTTGTAAAAGAGTATATGGACCTTCTAAGGGAACAATGCGCGGACATCGATACGGTATTGCTGGCCTGTACCCATTATCCGCTGTTGAAAGACAAGATCGCCCGCTGTCTGCCAGCAGGGAGCCGGCTGATTTCGCAGGGGGAGATCGTCGCAGCCAGTTTGGCGGACTATTTGCAACGTCATCCCGAAATGGAAACCCGGTGCAGCAAAAATGGCGGGTTGCGCTTCTATACAACCGACTCGACGGAGGATTTCAACAACCACGCGAGTATTTTTTACGGTCGTGAACTGCAATCTTCGCATATTCTGTTAAATTAGACATCAGCATGAAAAAGGCCCCGCTTTATACGACCCTTGTCCTGATCGCGACGCTGTTTTCCTGTCATAAGTATACCAGCATCGAGGCGGGAAGGGGCTTGGCCGCAGACATGGTTGCGACGATCAACGGAACGCAATGGGAAGCGGCGGACAGCACCCAGACAGCAACCTTTTCGCAGGGATTGGCCACCATATCCGGTATCAGCGCCGATGGCCAGGAGATCAGCATAACGCTTAGCGATACGGTGGTCGGCCTTTATTCGCTCAATCAGACCTCTGTCTCCCAGGCGATCTATGCCAATCTGGACTCGACCGGCGCTTATGCCTGGTCCACCAACCAGGGTACCGATACTTCCCAGGCGGGCGGCACGGTCAATGTCATATCGCTGGATCTGACCAATAAAACGATCTCCGGGATCTTTTCCTTTAAAGTCTATCGGAATTCGGATGGCAGTCAAAGGAATATTACAGCGGGCACGTTTTATAATATTCCTTATACGGCACAGTAAAGCCGGTCTTACCCCCTGGTTTTCAGTTTATAATATCCAATTCCCGCTATTTTTCCCGCAAGAAGGCTATTTTTCCACCCTTTTTCCCTAAATTTGCGTCCCTTTCACCGGCTATGGGATGGTGCCCGTGGTCATGATCGATGAACGAATTTTAGGAAAAGTAAAAATTTTTTAAATGAAGCGCACATTTCAACCACATAGACGTCGCCGCAAGAGCGTTCACGGTTTTCGTGAAAGGATGCAAACTGCAAATGGCCGTAAAGTATTGGCCAGCCGTCGTAAAAAGGGTCGCAGGAAGCTGTCTGTTTCTGACGAATCGAGATTAAAATAGACCACAAGAGGACCAGCGGTCCTCTCGGGCCGAAGGCCCAATCATAAGATGGTTGCGCCTGAGGGCTAAATTTTTGGAAAAGCCCGGAGGCGCAACTTATTTGGTATTAACCGTCAATTTACCTGGAAAAGAAAGGAAAAACTCAAGAGCCGCAAGCGGATCGAACGGGTTTTTCGGGAGGGGCGGCGTTTCTCGCTCTTTCCTTTTAAAGTTTGTTACCTTCTCCAATCACCGCCGGCGGAATCCCCGCTGCAAGCTGGTTTTGGCGCCAGCAGCCGGCATTTCAAAAAAGCGGTGGATCGCAATCGCATCAAACGGCTATGCCGCGAAGCCTACCGGCTCCAAAAACAACCCCTGTTCCAACGGCTGAAAGAAAAGGGATCCTGCCTGGCTGTATTTTTTATCTATACGGGAAAAGAGCTACCCGACTACCGCACTGTAACCAATAAGATAGGCGTAGCTTTGCAGAAGTTGATAAAAGAAATGGAATGAGGAAAATCTCGCGCATCCTGGGCCTTCCATTCGTAGCCCTGATCAGGATCTATCAGTGGGGCATCTCGCCCTTGCTTGGCCCGCGTTGCCGGTATACGCCAAGCTGCTCACATTATGCTGTCGAAGCCCTGAAAAAGCATGGCCTGCTCAAAGGGTCGTGGTTGGCGCTCCGGCGAATTGCCCGTTGCCATCCCTGGGGCGGTCATGGAGTGGACCCGGTGCCCTGAGGCCCCGCCCCTATTTCGTCATTTTCTGCAGGTTGGCGATAATCTCGCGGACCTCATTTATACTGTAGAATTTATAGATCTCAGGCACCGAACCGGCATCGAACGAGCCGGGGATGGTTGTAAAAGGCCCAAAAACTTTACCCTTTGGATTGGAGCTGATCTTCACCAGCTTACCCGGAAGAATAAAATAATTCCGGTTGGCATCACTGACATTCTGATCCTGCACCAGCTTTTGCAAGCTGTCGAGCTTTTGCGTCAGCGCATCCTGGGTGATCTTGGCTTCGCCATTGTCGGCGCCGACATGCTGGAAGCTGCCGATGACGGTGTCGCCTTTCAGGTTGAAAATATACAGACCGTCGTCGGTTGCGGTGACGCTCAGCTTGCCAAGGGGGGATTGGGCGTCCAGCGTCACCGGGTCACTGCCGGAGAAATCCAGCTCCTGCTCACGATGCGGACCGCCGTCGGTGACGGAGATATGCTGTTTGGTATTATCGACCTGGATATCGCTGCTGGCATAAACCAGGATCTTTTTTGCATGCCCTTTGCAAGCGGTGAAACCTACAACAGTCAGGAGCAACAGGAAGCCGTAGAATTTTTGCATAGTGTGTGTATTTCGAAAGAAAGGCCAGCCCCGGTAGCGATACGAGGCTGGCCGGTCATAAAAAGCGTTTATTTTGAAGCTGCGGAATAATGTTCCTCTACCTCGCTCCAGTTCACCACCTTCCAGAAAGCACCCAGGTAATCCGCCCGTTTGTTCTGGTATTTGAGGTAATAGGCATGTTCCCAAACGTCAACGCCAAGGAGGGGAGCGCCTTTTACTTCGGCTACATCCATCAGTGGATTGTCCTGGTTGGGCGTGGAACTGATCTCCAGCTTGCCATCCTTGCTGATCAACCAGGCCCAGCCGCTGCCAAAACGGGTAAGGCCTGCGGCATTGAACTTTTCTTTAAAGGCGTCAAAGCTGCCGAAAATCGTATGAATATCATCGGCCAGCTTTCCGGACGGTGCGCCGCTGGCGTTTGGCGTCAATATCGCCCAGAAAAAACTGTGGTTCCAATGGCCACCGGCATTGTTACGGACAGCCGGGCTGATCGAACCTGCCTTTGCTACCAGCTCTTCAAGGGATTTGCCTTCGTTGGGAGTGCCGGCGATAGCCTTATTTAAGTTGTCAATATAGGCCTGGTGATGTTTGCCATGGTGTATCTGCATGGTCGTCGTGTCGATATGCGGTTCCAATGCATCGAATGCATATGGCAACGCAGGAAGTGTAAATGCCATAACGAATGTTTTAATGGTATAAAAAAATAATATTTTGTGTCAATGCCTGAATAGAAGGGATAACAAATCTACAGGAAAATTGATTAACATTACCGCCGGGATCGGAAAAAATCCCGCATCAATGCGGCGCAGTCCTCTGCCAGAAAGTCTTTCACCAATACTGTTTTCGGATGGAATGGCCAGCCGGCAAGGGGTGAGGCGGGCTTTCCGCGCCGATAGCCATTCTTTTCATCTTCTGCTCCATAGACTACCCGTCCGATCTTGCTCCAATAGATGGCGCCGGCGCACATCAGACAAGGTTCCACGGTGATATAGATAGAGGCGCCGGGCAGGTATTTGCTGCCCAGGTGATTGAACGCGGAGGTAAGGGCAATGATCTCGGCGTGCGCGGTGCTGTCCGTAAGCCGCTCGGTCTGGTTATGTCCGCGGCCGATGATCCGGTCGTTCAGCACAACGACTGCGCCGATCGGCACTTCATCTTCTTCATAAGCCTGGCGCGCTTCCTTCAGGGCCTGCTGCATGTAATACGCATCATTCATTACCAATAAAACTTTTTTCGCGTTAGTAAGCGCAGTCGCTAGTAAGCGCAATCATTCACCTGCTGCGGGGAAAAATCGGCGACCATCCGCTCCGGTACATATCCGGCATATCGTTGCTGCACCTGCAACAGGATGGCTTCGATTTCATCGACCGTCATCTTCTGCACCAGCTGGTTGCGGAATTCCTTGATATGAGGAAAGCCTTTGAGATAGTTCGTATAATGACGTCGCATCTCCAGGATACCGACAACGGCCCCCTTCCATTCAACCGAACGGACCAGGTGATCACGGATCGCTCCGCAGCGTTGCTCGATCGTTGGAGGCGGCAGATGTTTTCCTGTTCTGAGGTAGTGCTTGATCTCGTTGAAGATCCACGGATACCCGATCGCGGCCCGGCCGACCATAATACCATCGACACCATAGCGGTCCCGGTACAGGAGCGCCTTCTCGGGGGAATCGATGTCCCCGTTGCCAAAGATGGGGATCCGGATCCGCGGATTTTCCTTCACCCTTGCGATCAGCGTCCAGTCTGCCTGTCCTTTGTATAGCTGGGCCCGGGTGCGGCCATGGATGGTCAGCGCCTTGATCCCAACGTCCTGCAGCCTTTCTGCCACTTCTTCGATGTTTCGCGACTGGTCATCCCAGCCCAAACGAGTCTTTACCGTCACCGGCAGCGTAGTGCCCTTTACGACCGCCGCCGTCAGGCGGGTCATCGTATCGATGTCCTTCAGCACTGCGGCCCCGGCGCCCTTGCACACGACTTTTTTCACCGGGCAGCCGAAATTGATGTCTACGAGGTCCGGTTGCACGGTATCGACGATCCGGGCGCTCATGGCCATTGCTTCCTCGTCCCCGCCAAAGATCTGGATGCCGAACGGCCGCTCATACTCAAAAAAATCCAGTTTCTGCCGGCTCTTCATGGCATCCCGGATCAGCCCTTCGCTGGAGATGAATTCGCTATACATCAGATCCGCGCCATTTTGCTTGCAGACATACCGGAAAGGAGGATCGCTCACATCTTCCATGGGTGCCAGGAGGAGCGGAAATGCAGGAAGTTGTATCTTGCCGATGTTTATCACGATAAAGTCACAAAATTACGCACTTACCGTGGATTTCCCTAGCGCGAGCAGTGCCAAAGCCATATATGTCTAACAGCCTTAAAATTCCTTCTGCCTGGTCGCAACTGGCCCTTGTCATGCTTACCCTCGGCGGGTCGCTGATCTTTTTTTCTGTCGTGGGCGGCTTTATTGCGGAGGCTACGGGTGTTGTGGGTGAGATCCGGACCGGAAAAGCGTGGGACGACCCAAGGGCGATCGGCGTCATCAAATGGATCCAGGCGCTTTCGTCCGTCATCGTATTCGGCATCCCGGCTTATTGCTATGCGCGGCTAACCTTCCGGGACAAGCCATTGTACCGGTTGGGGCTTTGCCCTGCCGTGCCCGGCAATTTTTACCTCCTGGCTATTCTCCTGCTGCTGATTGGTCTTCCACTGGAAGGATGGCTCGGGGATCTGAACAAGATGGTTCCCCTTCCGGCATGGATGACCCAAATGGAAAAGGATACCGACCGCCAGGTGGTTGCTTTCCTGAAAGTCAACACGCCTTTCGACATCCTCTATAACCTCTTGATCATGGCCGCGCTACCGGCTTTTTTCGAGGAACTGTTTTTTCGCGGCGTATTGCAGCGGATGTTTATCCGGATCTTCCGGAGTCCCTGGACGGGTATAGTGGTCACCGGGATAATTTTTTCCGCCTGGCATCAGCAATTCGAGGGATTTTTGCCGCGTGCCTTCCTCGGCATCCTGCTGGGAGCGGCCTGCTGGTATAGCGGCAGCCTCTGGACCGCCATCCTGGCCCATTTTTTTTACAATGGAATAACGGTGATAATAGCAATGTACCATCCGGAAATGATGGACAAAAATCCTTCCATACCGTTATATACCGTCCTGATAAGTATGGTAATAGTCGTAGGTTTGCTCTATCGGATGCAAAAACAATCGACCGTCTCCTATGAAGGCGTTTTCGGTATGTCCTAATTCACTGAACAATGGCGTTAAACCCTTCTGTATTCAAGACCCGCTCGCTAACGGCTGCCGTGTTTGTCATCGTCATGCTGACGGGATTATTATGGAGTCCCTGGAGCTTTTTCCTTCTCTTTACGGTTATTCATTTCGGCTGCTGGATAGAATACCGGAAAATAGTGATCCTGATCGATAAAGACTATGCGAAGATCTCGTCTCTTCATCGGTATACTGTACCTCTGGCGGGCTGGTGTTTAATGTTGTATTGCATCCGAAAAGATTTTTCGCTTGCCGGCCTGCCCTTACATACCATCGGCCAATGGGGCTGTCTTATCTTTTTAATCTTGCTGGTGGTGGGGGAGATCGTCCGTTATCGCACGCTGAACGTTCGGAATATCTTCCGCTCCGCCTTGGGCCTGCTCTATATTTCAGTTCCCCTGGCCCTGCTGACCTGGCTTCGGGTGATCTATTTTGCAAGCCCTATTCCCTTTGCCGACCGCATCCTCGTGCTGATGATCATCGGATCAATCTGGATCAACGATACGATGGCCTATATTGTCGGCTCCCTGATCGGAAAGACCCCGCTCTCCGCTATCTCACCAAAGAAAACATGGGAAGGCACCGTCGGCGGGGTACTCCTCGCCATCGGGGTGATGGGGCTTCTCGGCTATTTTCTGCAAAATGCTCCCGCCTGGGCCCTTCTTGCCCCGGGCAATTGGATGGCGATCGCCGCCATCGCCGCTATTACCGGCACGGTTGGCGATCTGCTGGAAAGCAAGCTCAAACGGATGGCCGGTATCAAAGACAGCGGCCACATCCTTCCCGGACACGGCGGCTTCCTGGACAGGTTCGATTCCTTGCTGGTAGCAACCCCTTTCGCCTGGGCCTACCTGGTATGGATCATCGGTGTGGGAAATTAGCTACCTTTAATTTTTCAATCAGTTATACAAATGACAATTCATCGAGAAGGCTATAAGACGATCGCCATCGGCGCCCTGGCTTTTGCATTGATCAATCTGCCCTCCTTTTATTTTATCAGTGCGCATGAATTCTGGCTTAGCGGTCTGATTTTCCTGGTCACCCTGGGCCTGTTGCTGTTCCTGGTCTCCTTTTTTAGGGTGCCCTTGCGCAAGTTGACCGTCGGCCCCGAGCTGGTCGTTTGTCCCGCCGATGGAAAAGTGGTGGTGATCGAAGAGGTAGTGGACCCGGAATACTTTAAAGATAAAAGACTCCAGATCTCGATCTTTATGAGCCCGGCCAACGTCCATCAGAACCGCAATCCAATTGGGGGCGAAGTAGTCTACAGCCAATATCATAAAGGCAAATATCTTGTTGCCTGGCATCCCAAGTCTTCTACGGAAAACGAACGGCATAGCGTAGTCATCCGCAACGGCCACGGTGAGATCCTGGTCAAACAGATCGCCGGGGCGCTGGCCCGGCGTATCGTCAACTACCTCGCGGTGGGACAAAAAGTGGAACAAAGCGCCGAAATGGGGTTCATAAAATTCGGCTCCCGGGTCGACCTGCTGCTGCCGGTGGGCACCGCCATCCGGGTCGGGCTCAACCAGGTCGTGCAGGGGGGGGTAACGGTGATTGCCAGTTTGAAATAAGCTGGGTGCCGGGACCTTGATCGGTTCCCTGCCCGGTGCGGCTCCTTGCCCCGCCCCGCCGGTCAAAAAATATTTTCCAGCTCCTTTAATGAATGGACTGTATAGGTAGGCAGGATCGCCGCCGGCGTCCGCAGATGATTGACATAAACCTGGTCGATCCCTGCATTGATCGCACCCTGGATATCGGCCTCTATGCTGTCCCCGATCATGATGCTTTCCGCCGGGTCCGCCCCTGTTCTCCGGAAAGCATAGTCGAAGATCTCCTTATGCGGCTTGAGGCTGTTGGAAACTTCCGAGGTGATCACTTCCCCAAAATAGCCGCTGATCCCGGCATAGTGCAGTTTGCTGAGCTGGGTTTTTTCGAACCCATTGGTGATGAGGTGCAGCCGGTATCCTTTACCGGTCAGATAATCCAGGATCTCCAGCGTATAGGGAAAAAGGGTCTTCCGGGTAGGCAGGGCATCCAGGAATTGAACATCCATTGTCCGGGCCATCGGCTCATCGGCGATCTTGAATTCCAGCAGCGTCTGCCACATCCGCTTCCAGCGTAATTCTTCCACTTTGATATAGCCATTGCGATAGCGCTCCCATAATTTATCATTAATAACGATATATTTTTGGTAAAATTCGTCAAAACTGGTTACGCCGCGCTCGCCCAGCCGGTGAAAATGATACAACTCCTCCAGGGTTTGGCGGCTATTGGTTTCAAAATCCCAAAGGGTGTGATCCAGGTCGAAAAAAAGCTGTTTATATTGCACGACGCAATATAAGAATTATGAACAGTATCATCACCGGGGCTTCCAAAGGATTGGGCAGGGCAATTGCCGAGAAATTTGCTGCCAATGGCTATGATCTTATGCTTACCTCCCGGAATCCAACCGCGCTGGCGGCGGCAGCCAGGCAGTTGGAGTCCAGATACCCGGCTGTTGCCATCCGGACAAAAACGGCCGACCTGGGGGACAAGGAACAGGCGCAGCAATTCGGTCGCTGGGTGCTGGAATCCGGGGCTTCCGTCGATGTCCTGGTCAATAATGCGGGGCAGTTTATTCCCGGCAGCGTGGCGGATGAGGCGGAAGGGGTATTGGAACGGCTGATCGCGGTCAACCTGTACAGCGCCTACCACCTTACCCGAACCTTGCTTCCCCATATGATGGCCCGGAGAACAGGCCATATCTTTAATATTTGCTCCGTAGCTTCGCTGAAAGCCTATTCCAACGGCGGCGCCTATAGCATCAGCAAATACGCCCTGGCCGGTTTCTCGGCCAACCTGCGGGAGGAAATGAAGGTCCATGGGATAAAGGTGACGACCGTCTACCCCGGCGCTACCTATACGGACTCCTGGGTTGGCAGCGGGATCGATCCGCAACGCATTATGGATGCGGCCGATATCGCCGGGATGGTCTTTGCGGCAACCGGGCTTTCCCGGCAGGCTACGGTAGAAGAAATCGTGCTGCGGCCTCAACTCGGAGATCTTTAGCCTCAGCCAGGAGATCTTTAACTGAGTTTTAACCTTGTTCCCACCCATCCGGCGGGACCTACCTATGACCTAATATTTTATATTTGCATTAGTGCGATATGAAGCTAAATCTACGTTCTACATTCGTTGTCCTGATAGCCTTGCTGCCGGCGGTTTTTGCCTCCGGCCAGGTGAAATTTACCACCGTTGCCAGCAGCCAGGAGCTTGGCCAGGGCGATTATCTGCAGGTTGAATTCGTCATTGAAAATGCCCGGCAGATCGCTGAGCTGACTCCGCCGGACTTCCCGGGGTTCCATCTCATACAAGGGCCGATCCAATCCAGCGGGATGAGTGTCATCAACGGGAATATGTCTCAATACAAGGGCCTCTCGTTTGTGCTCCAGCCTGCCCGTACCGGCAAATTTACTATCGCAGGGGCAGTTGCCGTCGTCGACGGACAGAAGATGCGGTCCAATTCTATTACCATCACCGTACATGCCGGCGGGTCGGGCGCGGCGCCGGCCAATCCCGGTAATGGCGGCGGTTTCCCGGGCAATCCCCTTTTGCAGCCTTTTGGACCGGACCCTTTCGGTCCGCCCGCACCGGAAGCGGTCGATCATGATTATGTGCTAAAGCCGGGTGAGAATGTCAGGGAAAAGATCCATAAAAACCTATTTGTAAAGGTTCAGGTCGACCGCAACACCTGTTATGTCGGCGAACCGATCGTGGCCACCTACAAGCTCTATTCCCGCCTCAACTCAGAATCCAGGGTGACCAAACGTCCTTCCCTTAATGGGTTCAGCGTTTATGATATGGTCGATCCCAGCTCGGACGTTGTGTCCGTGGAAAAACTGAACGGCAAAGCCTTCACCGTTCATACCATTCGAAAAACGCAGTTAATACCGCTACAGGCCGGAAGTATTGACCTCGATCCTGTAGAGGTGGAGAATACCGTCCATTTTATCAAAGGCGGGGGCCGGCCGGAGCCACATCATAGCGGTAACAGCCTGCGGGACCTTCTCGATCAGCTGGCCGATGACAATAATGTCGGACCCGAAGTCAACGAGAATGTGACCCTCGATACAAAACCGCTGACCATTACGGTAAAGCCCTTGCCCGAAGAAAATAAGCCCGCCAACTACAACGGCGCGGTAGGCAGTTTTTCCGTCGAGGCTTCCTTGGCCGATAAAAGCGTTGCTGCACAGGATGAAGCGACTTTGCATGTGGTGGTGAAAGGAAAAGGGAATTTGCCGGTTATAACCGCGCCGACCGTCGCATGGCCTACGGGTGTCGATGCTTTTGACCCGACGGCCAAAGAAGATGTCAATAAGACCGTCGTCCCGATGAGCGGTTCCAAATCTTTCGATTATGTTTTTACCGCCAGAGTTTCGGGGAACTACACCATCCCTGCCGTTAATTTTTCCTATTTTGATCCTTCCTCGCAAACATATAAGACGGCGGGCAGCGAACCGCTGGAACTGCGGGTAACTGCGGGAACTAAAAAGAAGCAGCACACTGCCACCGATGCGGTCTCCCAGACCGCCTCTTCTGCGGGCAGCCGGCTGGGCCGCTTTTTACTGGATCACCTGGAAATATTGCTGGCAATCCTGCTGTTCTGCGGCGTTATCCTGTATTTCTGGCGCCAGAAACTACGGCTGAAAAAGAAGGACGGGGATAAAAAAGAACCCGGGCCGGTGAAGCGGGCGTCTGTTTCCGCTCCGGCGACTGCCCCGGCGCCCGTCCAGCCCAGATCCGGCGCTCGGGATATTGCAGCGCTGACCGCTACTACCTATCTCCCCGTTGCTCCTGCTGCCGACCCGTTGCTGGAGGCCAGGCAATTTTTTGACGCCGGCGATTACAAAGCCTTTTATCGCGAGGTTAACCGCGCCATCTGGAAGTCGATTGACAAAAAACTCGAGTTCCCCTCCAGCGAGCTCAATAAGCAAAATGTCATCCGGCAGCTCGAGCTGCGCGGCTGGGATGCTCCTTCCGTCCTTTCGCTGGAAAATATCCTGAATGAATGTGAGCTGAATCTTTACACCCCGGCCTACGACACCTATAACATGCAGCAGCTGCTGCGGCAGGCGGAATGGATCCTGGTCAGGCTTGCCTGACGGTTTACTCCGTAAATTTATATCCCACCCCTCTGACCGAATGAAAATAGTTGGGATGGCGGCTATCTTCTTCAAAGTATTTGCGGAAATTAAGCACAAAATTGTCGATTGTCCGGGTCGTCGGATAAACGTTATACCCCCATACGGCCTGCAGGATCTTTTCCCGGGTCACCACTTCATTCCTGTTTTCGATGAGCAGCTTTAGCAGCATGGCTTCCTTCTTACTAAGCTGGATCCGCTGACCGTCTTTGGTGACAGCTTCCTGGGCCTTAAAATCGATGGTGTTTTTTCCAAAAGAGTATAGCTCGCCGGAAGAATCCTTGTCGTTCATCTTCCTGTTCTTTTCGATCAGCTTTTGGATCCGCAGCAGCAGCTCTTCCAGGTTAAAAGGTTTGGTAAGATAGTCATCCGCGCCTTTTCGCAGGCCCAGCACCCGGTCGGCGCTGGCGTTCTTCGCACTCAGGATGAGGATGGGCACGTCGTTGTTCTGGACACGGATCGTCTCGGTGACGCTGATACCGTCCATGCCCGGCAGCATGACATCCAGGATAATGAGATTGAAATACTCCGATTGGATTGCTTTCAGCGCTCCGGCGCCATCAAAGGCGCTGGTGATCTCATATCCTTCCAGCTCGAGGTTTAGCTTCAGGGCTTCGTGAAGATTTTCCTCATCCTCTACCAGCAAAATGGAGATTTTTGAGCTCATGGATTTTGTGCCCGACAGGGCGTTTTAGGCCCGACAGGGCATTTTAAAATGTCACTGTAAAAATACTTCCGGTCGGCGAATTGTCGCCTACTTTAATCGTTGCTTTATGATCGTCGGCGATTTTGCGGCACAAATAAAGACCCAGCCCCGTTCCCTTTGTCTGGCGGGTCGTCTCCTGCCCGCTTCGGTAAAATTTGCCAAAGATCTTTTTCTTCTCCTCTTCGGAGACACCGGGACCCTTGTCTTTTACGGCCAACAGGACATGCCGGCCTTCTGTTGCCAGGGTAAGCGTAATGGCGCCTTCCTTCGGGGAATATTTAAGAGCGTTTTCCAACAGGTTACCCACCAGCAGCTGCAAAAGGAAGGGGTCTCCGGTGACAGTACAATCGGGTTGAATGTTTGCCACCCATTCTTTGTCGGGGAAGCGGTTCCGATAGTCCCGAACGGATCGCTCCGACAGGTCGGAAAAGTCCATAACCTCTTTTGTCCGGGCGTATCCGCTGCCTTCCAGTTGTGAGGCGACAAGGATATTATTGGCCAGCGCATCGAGCCGGTTGGTCTCCTGCAGGGCCGTCTGGATGATCCGCTGCTGTTTTTCCGCATCGAGCCGGTGTTTACGGAGCGTTTCCAGGTTCAGCTTCATGACGGCAATGGGCGTCTTCAATTCATGCGTGACGGCCATCATAAAATTTTGTTGCTGGAGCTGCAGGCGGATCTGCCGGCGTACTTCCCGGTAAACAAAAAGGGCTCCCAGCAAGATCAGGAAAAGAAAGGTGCTGCCTTCGCCGACATATTGTGCGGTCTTCTTCTTCTCCTCTGCCAGGATCGCCGCCCGCTGCCGGGCATAGCCGGGATCGCCGGATCTCAGCTGCGCCAGCTTGTCATCGGACATCTGCCGGCTCTGGGTCTGCAGCGCGATGAACCAATAGCAAAGAAGGGTGATGATATAAGCCAGCAACACCCAGTAGACGGTCGTAGCCAGAGCCAGCCGTTTCTTTTTAAATAGCATATATAAGCAGGGGACGCGCTTTTAGAAAATTTATCGCGTCTCCCGCAAAAATCTTATGATTGTCCTTCGTTAGAGTTTCGCCGAAACTTCGTCCCTCGTTCCGGCTTGCTCATCATTGGAACCGGGGCCTTCCAGGGTCTTTTGGATCACTAAAGAGCCGGAGCCTTTTCTATGCGGACCCCTACGTTTAAAACATGCTTCAGGGGATCTTCCCGCATGACCTGCTCCAGCGTGAACGAGTAAGTACCGGGATGGTCGAATTTAGTCAGGTGCTGGATCTCGATCCGGTGTTCGTAAATATCGTCCATACCGCTGCCCGTCCACCCCTTTTCGTTGTCCGCCAGCGACAGGTCATATCGTTGGCTCCGGACGGCGGTATCCCCCGGCTGCCTCACGCTGCCCCTGATCCAGATATTGTTGTAATTGTAGGCGTCCGTGTGACGTAACACCAGATAAACATTGTACAGGTTGGCAGTATCTTCCCGGCTGATGTCGAAGCTGATCGTCGGCCGGAAATTGCTTTCCCATTGCTGTTGGGGAAGGGCGACATCTTTTTCGAAAACGTCTGAAGGAATAGAACAGGCGGTCCACTGGAGACAACCGGCCGCGAAAAGTAACAATAGAGGCTTTTTCAATGAAAAACGAAATTTATATAAAAATAGGTTCATTTTTTAAGATGCTGGTAAGCATCTTGCCCGAAGGGCAGAAATTAGCCGTTTGCAGGAAATGCGCTATATTTTAAAAAGGCGCATTTCCTGCACATTATAATACATTCAATACCTGTTCTTTTGCTTTTTCCAGCTCGTCTTTCATCAGGACGACGCATTGCTGGATGGTAGAATCATAGGCCTTGGAACCGGTGGTATTGATTTCACGGCCGATCTCCTGCAGGATAAAAGACAATTTCTTGCCCTTGCTATCTTCCGGCTCCTGGAGGATGGCCCTGAAATAATCGCAGTGATTCTTCAGCCGCACCTGTTCTTCGCTGATGTCGATCTTTTCTATATAATAGATCAGCTCCTGTTCCAGGCGATTGGCATCATAATTTTCCTTCCCGACATGTTCCTCAAGCAATTTTTTGATGCCTTCCCGGATCTTGACCTGCCGCAGTGGTTCCAGTTTGACCACCTCTTCCTGATGCCGGAGGATATTTTCAATACGGAGCAGGAGATCATCTTCCAGGGACACGCCTTCATTGAGGCGATGGGCATTCAGATCCTCTATGGCTGCCAGGATGACCTTTTGAAATTCCTGCCACTCGTCATCGGTCAGCGTATCGCCGGTGGGCGTAATGACTTCGGGCAACTTTACGAGCGTGCTCAGAATGTTGGATGGGTCCAGCTTTAATTCCCCCGACAGATCGGCCAGCGCCCGATAATAGGCCTTGGCCAGATCGGTATTTATGCTAACCGGTTTGGCGTTTCCGGTCTGTTTGAGACTGATCGTGCAGTCCAGAGAGCCCCGGCCCAACTTTTCCGACAGGATCTTCCGGATAGAAAATTCAAAAGGTTTCAGAAAGCCCGGTAATTTTAACTGTAATTCGAATTGCTTGCCATTCAGCGATTTGACGTCTACCTGGAATGTTTTGTCACCCACTGCCTGTTCCGCACGACCAAAACCTGTCATCGATTTAAGCATAGTATCAGCGTTTTAATTTTTTCGCCAACGGACGGGTGGTCCGTTTGGGACGGAAAGTTAATGATTCCTTTTGGCAAACAGCAAAGCATCGACCTCCTGTCCGGTCAATGACCGCATTTCCCCCGGTCCCAGCTGTCCGAGCGTAATCCCTTCGATCCGGTGCCGGATCAGCCTCAACGTCGGGAATCCTGTCAGAGCCGTCATTTTACGGACCTGCCTGTTCTTCCCTTCCGTCAGGGTCAGACTTACCCAACTGGTAGGGATCTGTGCACGATAACGAATAGGCGGGTTTCTTTCCGGTACTTCGGGCGCCGGGTCGATCAATGCTGCCCTGGATGGTTTTGTCCGGTAAGGCCGGCCATCGACGGTGATCGGCACACCGGTTTCCAGCCGGCGGACAGCGGCGGGATCGATCGCTCCTTCCACCTGTACCCAATATTCCCGTTCGTGTGCGAAGGCCGGATCCAGCAGCCGATGGTTGAGTTGGCGGTCATTGGTCAGGATCAACAGCCCCTCGCTGTCAAAATCCAGACGGCCGACGGGATATACGTCCGCGTCCACCGGAAAGAAATCTTTCAATACTTTCTTACCTTCTTGTGGCGAGAATTGTGAGAGGACCTGGAAGGGTTTGTATATGATGTAGTATTGATGCACCATTGAGCGGTTTCGGTCCTGGACCACCTGGCTATTATTGGTCCATTTTTAAAATCAAAAGCCCGGCGAAAACACCGGGCTTCAATATATGGATGGGTTAGTAAGTACCGGGAAATAAATTTCCCTACACAATATTAAAAATAATTTTCTCTATCTGAAAAAATTTTCCAATAAATTTTATGCACATTTTTTTTTGTCCTGTGGAAAAGGACGATGATTGGTCGGATCTTCCGGGCTAACTTCGCGCAAATTCTTTGCTATGCAATTTCCTTCTCCCGTGTCTGTTCAATGGCTGGCCGGCTTCCTGGGCGCTGAGCTGATAGGCAATAAAGACGGCCAGGCCACCGGTATCAATGAGATCCATAAAGTAGAGAAAGGTGATCTTGTCTTTGTCGATCATCCCAAATACTATGATACCTGTATCCGGTCGGACGCCAGTTTCATTATCATCAATAAAGTGGTGGAAGTCCCGCCGGGAAAGGCTTTGCTGGTGGTTGACTCACCGTTCGAGTCGTATCTGAAGATCGTTCGTCATTTCCGCCCCTTCGAACCGGCGACCGGCATGATCAGCGCATCTGCCACTATCGGAAAGGATACCTATCTCTATCCCAACGTATTTATCGGTCACCATACGACCATTGGAAAAAGTTGTGTGATCCATCCCAATGTGACGATCCTGGACCATTGCGTCATCGGCGATCATGTCATTATCCAGGCGGGTACGGTCATCGGCTCCGATGCCTTTTACTACAATGGGAAAAAAGACCGGGAGGTATGGTACAGGAAGATGGAAAGCTGCGGCCGGGTAGTGATCGGGGATTATGTGGAAATAGGGGCGGGTTGTACCATCGACAGGGGCGTCAGTCATGACACCGTGATCGGTCAGGGCAGCAAATTAGACAACCTCATCCACATCGGTCACGATACAGTGACCGGTAAAAATTGCCTGTTTGCCGGCCAGGTCGGCATCGCAGGTGCAGTGGGGATCGGGAACGGTGTTATTCTCTGGGGCCAGGTCGGTGTCAGCAAAACCCTTACGATCGGGGACAATGCCGTTGTTTATGCACAAAGCGGTGTTCCTGCTTCCCTGGAAGGCGGTAAGACTTATTTTGGAGCTCCGGCTGAAGAGGCAAAGGTCAAAATGAAGGAACTGGTCTGGGTCAAACGTATCCCTGAGCTTTGGAAAAAAGTTATGCAAGGCTGACCACAGGTCAGACCGCGGAAGGCAGGTTATTTAATTCGGAATATAGTCATAAGGCAGCAGCTCAGCCAGCTTTTTCCACGACCAGTATCCGATATTGGTGACATCCGTCTGATCATAGAAATACCCATTCTCTTCAATGACGAAGCCATTCTGGATATCTATGGCGGAGATTTCGACGGCTGTGCTCAAGGGGAATTTTCGCTCCAGAAGATATTTTTTGTCCGGGACCTGGTTCTTATAGCTTACCCGAAGCCGCCCCTGGATGCTGACCTCCACATCCCCGCTATCGACAGCGTAATATCTCGGGTCATAGGGATTGCTGATCTGCTTCATCCTGTTGTTGTCACTGCTGTCGGCCAGCTCCAGTACAAATCCTTCCTCTTCCAGCGTGCTGTCATACCAGCTGCGAATAAAATGCAACCTTGACCCGGCATAGGAATAAAGCCGGTTCTGCTTCCAGGTATCCTGCTGATCCGGAGCGCCCTGCAATTCTTCAAAAAGGGGATACCCGGTATAGCTCCCAACATTGGTGCCATATTCATAAACAAAGGAATCCAGCTGGTATTTTATTTTATAGCCGAGCGCGTTATTGGTGATGACCAGGGCGGAATCCGCTTTGATCCGGAGCTTGTTACGCTTTTTGTAGTAATAAAACTTCAGCACATCCTTATTTTCAAGGATGCATTTGGCCGCGTTCGGTGTCGTCCCGATGAAATTATCCAGGAAGAACTGGCCATATTTGTCCCAGCCATCGGCTACCAATGCACTTCCGGTAACGACAGCCTGTTCCAGGCTCTTATCCTGTTCCTTCAGGGTAATAGTCAGGGTATCGGAATCCTTATGGTCCTTTCCGATCCGGATCGATTCGGTCTCGAATCCGGTATAAGACACGATCAGATCATACCCGCCGTTTGCCAGCCGGAGATGAAAGCTGCCGTCATTTTTCGATAAGGTGCCGATAGTCGTATTCTGGCAAAAGACGGAAGCGCCGGTCAGCGGCTGACCCGATTTATCGACGACCTTACCGTCAACGGCGAAAGTCTTGTCCTGGGAAAAGCCGGCCAATGAAAAAAAGAAAAAGAAGACCGATAGAAGAAAGGGTCGTTTGTGGTTCATGGATATCGTTTTGATCCGTTAAGTTAACCAACCAAAACGTAATTCGGAAGAGCAAATGATATTTTAACAGTTCTGTCCGCCTTGCAGATAGGCCTGGCAGGCCGTCCGGATCGACTCTTCCAGGGAGGTAAAGCGGAAATCCGGCAGCTGCCGCAGGATCTTGCTATTATTAAAAAATGTCTTGGTGGCGGCGATACGGGCACTCTCGCGGGTGAGCAGCGCAGCCCGTCCGGTCAAAAGAGATTTGATCTTTTCTACCCGCCAGGCGATGCCAGCCAGGAAAGGCGTGGCTTCCCGCGTGGGAGGCTTCTTTCCGAACTCCGCAGCGATGGTTTCGAATAAATGCCGCCAGGACCAGTTATCCCCGTTGAGGATATAGCGCTGACCGCTGATATCGGTTGCCAGCAACCGGACAATGGCCCTCGCCGTATCGGTCACATCTACAAACCCGTTGATCCCTTCGGTATACCAGGGAAATTCCCGGTAGATGCTGCGAAACAGCGCGCAGCTGCTGTTATTCCAGTCGCCATAACCCAGGATAGTGCTGGGATTGACGATGACAGCCGGCAGGCCTTCCCCGATACCGCGCCAGACTTCTATCTCTCCATGAAATTTGCTGATCGCATAATTTGTATTGTATTTGCTGTCCTCCCAACTCTTTTCTTCCGTCACCTCCTCTTCATTGGCGGTCCTGCCAAGGGCTGCCACGGAGCTGACATAGACAAAGCGGCGCACATGCTGCGCGAGCGCCGCATTCACTACATGGGCCGTGCCGTCGATATTGACGCTCCACAGATCCCGACGCTCCTTTCCCGAAAAAGAGATCTTCGCTGCCGCATGGACGACGGCGTCTACTCCCGCCATCGCCTCTTCCAGGCCAATGGGGTCGCGGATATCGCAGCGCACCCACTCTACTTTCTCCGCGATGCCGGCAGGCAGGAAAAAAGGTATCGGCCCGTTGCGGCGGATAGCCCGTACGGCATGCCCTTTTTCCATCAATTCCCTGATGATATAGGCGCCGAGAAAGCCTGAACCGCCGGTAACTAAAACCATTCCTGTTGAGTTGACATTATTCATACCGGTAATATCCATTGCCCGTCTTTTTGCCAAGGGCTCCTTCCCTGACTTTTTGCTGCTGGATCGGGGAGGGCTTTAGCCTTTCGGGGCGCCCCATCGCCTCGTATACCGATCCGCTGACGGCGTAATTGATGTCATTGCCGATCAGGTCCATGAGCCGGAAAGGGCCCATTCTGAAACCGGAGGCTTCCATCAGCGTATCGATCGTTTCAATATCGCTCAGCCCTTTTTCCAGCAATCGTAGCGCTTCCAGATAATAAGGCCGGGCCACATGATTGACGATAAAGCCGGGCGCATCTTTACAAAGTACCGGGACTTTACCCATCTGCCGGGTCACCTGCATGACAGTTTGGGTTGTTTCTTCGGCTGTATATCGGGTATACACCACTTCTACCAGCTTCATCAGCGGTGCGGGATTGAAAAAGTGCATGCCGGCAAATCGTTCCGGCCCCGGGATCTTTTCGGCAAGTGCGTCCAGGGAAAGAGAAGAGGTATTGGAGGCAAGGATCGTCTCCTTTTTATTTCCTGCGGCGAGCTGCAGGAAGAGGTCCAGTTTGATATCCGGCTTTTCGACAATGGCTTCGATGATAAGATCTGCGATACAGTCTCCTACATCGTGGACAAAAGAAAGGCGCCCCAGGACAGCCTGCTGCTCTGCTGCCGTTATCTTCTTTTTATCCGCCAGGAGCGCGAGGCTTTTTTCGATACCGGCCCGGCCTTTCTCAACCATTCCGGCATCTACATCGTAAAGGATCGTCGGGTAACCAGCCATGGCAGCTACCTGGGCAATCCCGCTGCCCATGGTGCCTGCTCCGCAAACGCCGATTGTCTGTACCATAAATTATCTTTTCAAAAAAATAAGTTAATTAACTACTATTTTTGCCATAGCAATAATATCGCTAAATTGCTAAAAAGAGGACTAAATCATCATTTCTTCAATATGGATGCAATTATAAAGAAAAAACCATCACTAGGAATTGGTTTGTATACAATTCCGGATGTAGCAAAAATCCTGAATTTGGACGGGACTTTTGTGCGTCGATGGTTGCGTGAATATTGGGGGAATCAATTTAAGACTAAAGAAAAAAACTACGCATACTGGGGGAAAGGTAGAGAAAAGGCTATTCATTTTTTTACTTTAATAGAGTTTTACGTCTTTTATCAGCTTAGAAAACAAGGTGTAAATGCGCAAAGTATTGCTAAATCTCATGAAGTTATCGGGGCGGAGCTCAAGACTTCATTTCCATTTGCGAATTCAATTATACTTACAGACGGGAAGAAGATTTTTTATACCCAAGACGGGGATTTGATCATTAATGCTGACAAATCCAAACAAATTAATTTTAAGTCTATCATTGAAGAGTTCTGTCATAAGATAGATTTTGATAAAGACCTGAATGCCCTTAGATATTGGCCACTCGGAAAAGAAAAAAATATAGTCGTAGACCCGCATCACCAACTCGGGCAGCCCACTGTAAAGAACACGAATATCCTTGCTGAAACGCTCTATAGTATGTATACTTCAGGGGAAAAGATAAGTTTCATTTCATCCCTATATAATGTAGCAGAAAATGATGTGAAAGCTTCCATTGAATTTTTCAAGAAAGCAGCATAATGAAAATATATATTGATGAGAATATGCCGCCTCAGTTGGCGGAGGGGCTGTCTATATTGGAAAAGCCCAATAATGAGGGTGTCGAAGTTTATTCTATACAAAAAGAATATGGCAGAGGCGTACTGGATGAAGATTGGATACCACGGGTGGGTTATACCAACGGGATTGTTATTACTCAGGACTCCAAAATGCAAAGAATAAAATCGCAATACAGGTTGTTGAGAGATTACAAGCTTAGTATTTTTTACTTATCCCCCCTGGCAAAAAGGGATATACCTATTGGGAAATGGTTGAGAGAATTATAATTAATTGGCAGGAAATCAAAAGTTTAATAAAGAAAAACAGACCACCGTTCGCATTTAAGATAACGTCCCGAAAAATCGAGAAAATAAGTTGAGGCTTTACACCGCTCCGGTGAACTGTCGCAGAAAACGAACATCATTCTGGGAATACAGGCGAAGGTCATTGACCCGGTATTTGAGCTGACAGATCCTTTCGATCCCCATTCCAAAAGCGAAACCCGTATACTTGTTGCTGTCGATACCGAAGTTGTCGAGCATATGGGGATGTACCATTCCGCTGCCAAGGATCTCCACCCAGCCGGTATGTTTACAGACGCTGCAGCCGCTGCCTCCGCAGATCCGGCAATTGATATCCATTTCGGCGCTGGGTTCGGTAAATGGGAAATACGAAGGGCGAAAACGGACCTTGACATCCTTTCCAAACATCTCCTGTACAAAAAAATAAAGGGTCTGCTTAAGGTCGGCGAAAGAAACGTTTTCGTCCACATACAATCCTTCCGTCTGGTGAAAGAAACAATGCGCCCTGGCACTAATGGTCTCATTACGGTAGACGCGGCCGGGGCAAATGATGCGGATGGGGGGTCGCTCCCTTTCCATCGTCCGGGCCTGAACGCTGCTGGTATGGGTACGAAGCAGCCAATCAGGGTGCTGATGAATATAAAATGTGTCCTGCATATCCCGGGCCGGATGATTTTCGGGCAGGTTGAGAGCGGTAAAATTGTGCCAGTCGTCTTCGATCTCGGGCCCTTCCGCGACGGAAAAACCCAGGCGGCCAAAAATATGAACGATCTGATCGCGAACGAGTGTAATGGGGTGATGGGTGCCCAGGGGAAGGGAGTCTCCGGGAAGGCTGAGGTCGATCGAATGGGCTTTCCCGGAAGATCCGGCCGACAGACTGTTTTTCCAGTCTTCATACCGCGACTCGGCCAATTGCTTGAACTCATTCAGGACCTGGCCGAATTCCTTTTTCTGATCAGCCGGCACATTCTTCATTTCTGCAAAAAGATTTTTTACAATCCCCTTGGTGCCGAGAAAACGGATCCGGTAGGTCTCCAGCGCCTCCGACCCGTCGGGCACGATTGAAGCGATTTCCTGCCTGTATTGTTCAATTTGTTGTAACAATTGCTCCATCCGGCAAAGATAGGTGATTTTATACGGTGGTGATTTTGTGCTAAGTTTGTCCTTAAACGCTTATTTCATGTCGCCCAACCTGCATATTAGTGATTTCCTGGACCCCATTAACCTGGCTGAATTATCGCAGGACCAGGGATATCGGGATGGGCAGATCGGCAAGCTGATCGATGCTTACGACGAGACCTTCCCCGACCTGTATGAAGCGGATCTGGTCCTTGTCGGCTGCGAAGAAGAAAGGGGTATTGGCCGCGACAGGCGGGAAGCCGGCGCCGCCGCCGCCATCCGCGAACAGTTCTATCAGCTGTTCTACTGGCATTCCGATGTGAAGCTGGCAGATGCCGGGAATATCCGCGCCGGCGCTACGCTGACCGATACCTATGCAGCGCTGAAGACCGTTCTCCGGGAACTGACCGCCATCGGCAAGACCGTCGTCATCCTGGGTGGCTCTCATGACCTAACCCTTTCACAGTATTATACCTATGCTGACAAAAAGCATATCATCGAAGCCACCTGTGTGGATGCCCTGATCGATCTGGATATTCATTCCCTGCACCGGAGCGACAACTTCCTCATGGAAATGCTGACCGGGGAACCCAATTATATTCATCATTACAATCACATCGGTTTCCAAAGCTATTACGTCCATCCTCATATGCTGGAAACGATGGACAAGCTGCGTTTCGATTGCTTCCGCCTGGGAAGTGTAAAAGATAAGATAGAGGAAATGGAGCCGGTGATCCGCAACTCTCATTTGTTCAGCTTTGACATCTCCGCTATCGCTCATGCTTTCGCTCCGGCGAACCAACTCTCGCCCAATGGTCTCAACGGCGAAGAAGCCTGTATCCTCATGCGTTATGCCGGTCTTAGTCATAATGTAAATACCGTCGGCATCTATGGGTATATGCCCGGCCGGGATTCGGGACAGCTGACTGCCCGCCAGATCAGCCACATGTTATGGTACCTGATCGACGGGAAAAGCAAGGGCCGCCGGGAGGCAGCTCTATCGCAACGGGAGTTCTTTATCGAATATCGCACTGCCTTCGCGGAAGTGGAGACCACCTTCCTCCAAAGCAAGAAAACCCAGCGCTGGTGGATGCAATTACCGGATAGTAAATACATCGCCTGCTCTTACCAGGACTACCTGCTGGCCAGCAGCAACGAGATCCCGGAAAGGTGGCTGCGGGCGCAGGAACGCGGATAATCATTATCTTGCGGCTAAGAATTATTTGCGTAATGGTAAAACGATCTTTGGGATTACTGCTTGTCTTGTCTGTCTTCGGCTGGCAGGCCTGCTCTCCAGCCCGCTCCGCCGGCGCCTCCACACCCGGCGCCTCCACCTCTTCCGGGTCTGACGGCCGGCTCCCGGCGGCGTCAAAAAACGGATTACAACCATTCGTGCAGGACAGCCTGTTAAGCCGGCCCGGATTAAGTTCGGCGCAGGTAGGCATCAGTCTCTATGATCCGGCCACGGCTACCTATCTGTACAATTACCAGGGGGATAAATATTTTATTCCCGCCAGTAATACAAAACTCTTTTCTTTATATGCCGGTCTTAGCCGGCTGGGCGACTCATTGGTAGGTATGCGTTACAAGATCACCGATACGGCCCTCTTTGTGATTCCTGCCGGCGATCCCACCTTTCTGCACCCTGCTTATCCTTCCCAGCCCGTCATCGATCTCATGAGGAAGACCGGGAAGAATATCTGGCTGGCGGATGATAACTGGCAGGACGATGCTCTTGGCAGGGGCTGGGCATGGGATGACTATAATGACGACTATTCTGCCGAACGCAGTTCCCTCCCGGTTTATGGGAATACGATCTGCTGGGTACAGGATCGGCCAAAAGGCAATAGCAAAGACCCCTTCGGCGCTTCAGCTTCGATCTTTTCTATTCCGGAGGTGGATTGGGACGTGAAGTTCAACACCGATACGACCAAAAAGAGTTTTTTTGTACACCGGTACCGCGACCGGAATATTTTTGAGGTCACGGAAGGCAAGGAGGATCATAAAGAGCAGTACACACCTTTTATAACCGATGGATTGGCTTCGGCAGCCCTGCTGCTAAAAGATACGGCCGGCAAGCCGGCCGGAGTCAAACATCTGGGATTGTTTCCCACGCCTGGTATTCAGCATCAGGACGGCTGGAATGTCCTTCATTCCCGGCCGGTGGATTCTATGTTCCGTCCCATGATGTATAACAGCGATAATTTTTTTGCCGAGCAGACCCTGCTGATGGCAGGTAACGAAGCTATAGGAAGCATGAACGATGCCCGGACAATCGACTACCTGTTGCAGGGAGATCTCGATTACCTTCCCCAGAAACCCAATTGGGTCGACGGCTCCGGACTTAGCCGGTATGACCTGTTCACCCCGCAGGATTTTGTCTGGATCCTGAACAAGATGCAACGGGACTTCGGGCTGTCCAGGATGGAACGGCTTCTGCCGACGGGCGGCACCGGTACCCTGGGCTCTTATTATCGTCAGGACAGCACTTTTATCTATGCCAAGACCGGCAGTCTCTCCGGAGTGGTCGCCCTCAGTGGGTATCTCATCACCCAAAAAAGCCACTTACTGATCTTTTCCGTTCTCATCAACAACTATACCGGCAGCGGGAGCGCCGTCCGCCGGCAAATGGAAAAACTGATCCATCGTATCCGGGATACGTATTGACCCGCATAGCCGGCCCGCGGAAATAAATCGCAACTTTATCCCAACGTTTTTCGACGCCCGGGCGTACATGCTTTGTACCGGCATTAAAACACGCATTGGTTAATCATAATATCTTTTTATGAAAAAAATCTACTTTCTGTTTTTTTCCTTTCTTTTGATCGGCCTGGCAACTACCCGGGCGCAGGATTCTTCCCGTTGCAACGGGGCCTTCACGGCGATTCCCGCTGGCTACCAGGTTTATTTCCGGGCCGCAGATTCTCTGCCCGGCGTCATACATCGATGGAATTTCGGGGACAGTACGCAAAGGTCCACGGATAGCAGCTTAATAACCCATATCTATAACTATTCCGGTAACTTCCTCGTTACCCAGGTCGTTATAGACTCGGTATACCACTGCCGGGACAGTTCTTCGCAGTATATCACCATCCAGGCAAATCCTGGCCCTACCTGCAGTCTTTCCATTACCGTCAGCAGCGATTCGGTCCACCGGTTGTATAGTTTTGTGGCTAATCCTGTTATAACCATGGGCACGCTCGATACGATCACCTGGACGATCAATGATACCCTTGTGGGACATGGGGATACGCTCAGGAAAACGCTGGCGAGCGGGTATTATAACGTCTGCGCCACGCTGAGCACCAGCGCTGGCTGCCTGGTTCAGTCCTGTCAGGGGGTCGACGTTTCGGATTCGATCCCTTCCAATCCGCCGCCACCGGATACCTGTACGATCGCTTTTACTGCCACGCCCAATCCGCGTCACCCTAATGAATATAGTTTTTCTGTTGTGAACAGTCCGAATTACGATTCGGTGGTATGGATGGTAATAAATGAGACCGATTCGGCCAACCATGGGCCGTTCCATGGCCCCAGCTTCACGTATACCTTTACGGATACGGGATACTACTGGGTAAACGTTGCGGCTCAGCGGATCTCGGGTTGCAGTGTCTACAACGGTCAGCAAATCCACATCGACAGCCTTCCGCCGACACCGGGCGGCTTTATAACGTCTTATCCCAACCCGGCGACAACACAGGTGACCCTGGATGTCAGCCTGGATAAAAAGACCGTGATTTCTATCCGGATCTATAACAGCATGGGTAGCCAGGTGCTTGCGACGACCCGGACGGGATACCCGGGCGTTAACCAGGTTACTCTGCCGATAGCTAACCTGCCCATCGGGGTCTATTATATACAGCTGCAATACGGCAATACGATATTAAGGAGCAAAATTCAAAAGCTGTAGATTTATCTGGCCGGGAAAAACGACGCGACGAGCCATTGTATCCTTCAGAAGATGACATACAGATATTGGTCCGGGGTTGTCTGAAGAACGACCGCAAGGCGCAGGAAGAGCTTTACAAGCGATATTATCCTGCGATGATGGCTCTCTGTCTGCGCTATGTGCGGGAGTACAGCGATGCGGTGGAGGTATTGAACGATGCGTGGCTGAAGGTCTTTAAAAGATTGATTCGCTATGATGCTGCAAAAGCGGCGCTCTATACCTGGATGAGAAAGATCGTCATCAATACGGCTCTCGATTCCCTGCGTAAACAGAAGCTGATCCGGGGCAGGGAGATGCTAACCATGACCGAAGAGGAACCGGGTGTCGAGAATGAAGCGATTTCAAAGCTCAGCGGTGACGATCTGCTCGGTTTGATCCTGCAGCTGCCGGTCACCACCCGCCTGGTATTCAATCTTTACAGCATTGATGGCTTCTCTCACCGGGAGATAGCGTCCATGCTGGGGATCAGTGAAGGGACCAGCAGATGGCATCTGAGCGATGCCAGGCGACAGTTGAGGCTAATCATTCACCTTATGGAACCCAATTCATGATAGAAAGGCGCCAATATAATAACCCGTGGGCGGAAAAGCTATCTCAGGTGTCACTCCCCGACAGCGGCGAATCCTGGAGGGCGATGGAAGCTGTTCTCGACAGGCGGATGCCCACGGGCTGGAGAAGGGGCAGGAGGCGCTGGCTCCTGTTAATCCTGCTGCTGCTGTTGCTGATCGGGGTTTGCAATTGCCCCGGCCGGCGCTGGTTTTCTGCCGGCAGGACAGGATCGGGCTCCTTCCGGGCCGTGCAGCAAGGTGGGACCGCGGCGGGCGGCCCTTCGCTGGCCGGGACTATCGCGCCGCCCGTCATCGCGCCGGGCGCTGGCACAAAGCCTGCGCCTGCTGCAGGGAGCGCGACGTATGCCGAGCCGCCTGCTCCCGCTACCGTTCGTTATAGCCAATCAAGACTCCATCATCCGACGGGAGGCATTGGGCTGACAGGTAGGCCTCCCCGTCAGAGGGGTTCCCCGCGGACCCCTTCGCCGGAGGGTAACGACCCGGAGGGAAATGCTCCGCAGGGTGCGACTCCGCAGGGTGCGTCCCCGAAGGGTGCGACTCCGCAGAGTGCGACTCCGAAGGGTGCGACTCCGCAGGGTGCGACTCCGAAGGGCGAAAGTTCGCATTTTGCGAACTCGCCGCCCGCCACTCCGAACAGCAACGCGCCGAAAGCCGGGGCTGAACAACCCGCTCAGTCAAAAAAGAGCGACAGCCTGACGGTTCCGGCCCGAAAGCCCGTTTTAAAAGACAGCGCGCACAAAAAACCCGCAGCGCCGCCAAAAGAGGAACAAAAAACGGAAAGGAACGACGGCTGGATGGTGGGCATCGGGTTAAACCAGTTCTTTAGGGTCGGCGGCCAGCAGGCATCGTCGTTTAATTCAAGCGGTATCACCGGCACGCTCAGCGATTATATTCCGGTGCCGATGGTCCGGTACTATTTTAATCCCAAGCTGTATGTCCAGCTCGAAGCTCAGTTCAATACTCCGCAATACACCAAAAAGAACCTGGTGATCAGCCAACCTCCGCTGGACTCGATCAGCGGCACACTCATCAGGATACAAAGCTCGGCGAGCCTCCAGCAGCTGTTTTACTTCAACGTGCCGCTCAGCGTTCATTATGAGGTTGTAGATAATCTGGATCTTGGCGTCGGCCTCCAGTTCTCGCGGCTCAGCAATGCCATCGGCACATTCGACAGCAGCACCTATTCCCTGGGCTCGCCAGATACGGCGAATTCGAAAGCCACCAAAAGCTTTAAAGGGGACACGCTTTACCAGCAGATAAAGACCGGGGAGTTTCGTTTTTTGCTGGATGCCAGCTATACCTATAAACATTTTATCCTCGGTCTGCGCTATAACCAGGCGCTGAGCAAATTTATCAATGTCCAGATCGCGCCAGGGCAGGTCACGGAGTCGCGTAACAGCAGTCTGCAGCTTTATCTGCGTTATATTCTCTGGGATGGCCGCAAAAAAAAGCCGCTGCTACCGGCCAAATAGCTTTTCTACATAATCTTTTTTAAATTCGATAAAGGTGGGATCGCCGCCGGGAGTGATATTATGCTGCGCGCAGGCGAAGAGGTCGTCGACCAGCGTCCGCATTTCCTTTTCATCCAGCACGGCGCCTGCCTTGACGGCCTGTTGCCTCGCCATGGTCCGGATAAGCTTCTCCCGTCTGGAGAAGCGGATCTCGCTGGTGAAATGCTTGTATTGTTCCAGCAGGTTTTCCAGCGCGGATTTTTCGTCTCCCTGTCCGGTATCGGCCGGTGTGCCCTGGATGATAAAACTATCCTTGCCAAAAGGTTCGATCAGATAGCCAAGCGGCTGCAGATCGGGCAGCAGCTCCTTTAGCAATATCGCGTCCGGTGGCGACAAGGTCAAGGTTGCCGGAAAGAGACTTTTCTGACTTGGGATCTGCTTGCCCGCGGCGGCTGCTGTGAAGCGTTCATACAGGATCCGTTCGTGTGCGGCCTGCTGGTGAACGAGAATAAAGCTGCGATTGGTCGGGGTGGTGATATACGTGTTCAGCAATTGCTGTAATGGCGCATTCTCGATGGGCTGTATCCTTGTTTTAACCCCGGGCTCCACAGAAGTCGCCGGCGGAAGCGCGCCTGCCTCTGTGGTCGGCCCTGCTGCTGCCTGCCCGCCTGGGGCCTGCGCGCCTCCCGGTGCTTCATAAAAGTCTTTCCAATGGCGCAATTCACTCCTATTCGTGGGTTCGATAAAATGCGCCTGATTCTTCCGGGTAAACGTCTGGTATAAAGAAGAGGAGGCCGCGGCTGCCTTTTTTTCCTCGGAGACCGGCTTACTGATGGCGTCCAGCCGCTGGATAGACGGATCCAGATCGAAGTCCAGCGTGGGAGTAATGCTGAATTGGGCCAGGGCATGCTTTACCGCTGCCTGAACAAAAGCATACACGATCTTTTCATCTTCGAATTTTATCTCCTGCTTGGTAGGATGCACATTAACGTCTATCTGGGCAGGATCGAGGTCGATAAAAAGCGCATAAAGAGGAAAGGTTTCTCCCGGGATCATCTCCTTGTAGGCGCTCATCACGGCATGGTTGAGATAAGCGCTCCGGATGAACCGGTTATTGACAAACAGGTACTGGTCACCCCGCGTCTTTTTGGCCGTCTCCGGTTTACCGACAAAACCATAGATATTCAGGTAATCGGTATTTTCCTGTACCGATACCAGTTTTGATGTATGCGAACTGCCCAGTATCTGCACGATGCGTTGCTTCAGGCTGCCTTTTTCAAGATGCATCATCTCCTGGCTGTTGCTGGTCAGTGAAAAAAAGATCGAGGGGAAGGCCAGCGTGACCCGGATAAACTCTTCGACAATATGCCGCATCTCGGCCGGATTGCTCTTTAGGAAATTGCGGCGGGCGGGGACATTGAAGAAAAGATTCTTCATGGCTACACTTGTACCGACAGGCAGAGCCGCCGGCTCCTGCCGGATAACCCGGCTGTTTTCGATTTCAATGGAGGTACCCGCTTCATCTTCAGGCCGCCTCGTCTTTAGCTCGACTTGTGCCACGGCGGCGATGGAGGCCAGGGCTTCGCCGCGAAACCCCATCGTGCGGATATGAAAAAGATCGTCGATATTTTTTATTTTGGAGGTGGCGTGCCGCTCGAAGGCCATCCGGGCATCCGTCTCCGACATGCCTTTCCCGTTATCTACTACTTGTATAAGCGCTTTTCCCGCATCCTGGATGAAGAGCCGGATATCGGCAGCGCCTGAATCTATGGCATTCTCCAGCAGCTCTTTCACAGCGCTGGCCGGCCGTTGGATCACTTCGCCGGCCGCGATCTGGTTTGCAATGTTATCGGGCAATAAATGGATGATGTCTGGCAATTCTGGCTTAATTTGTGTGCAATTTACGTCGAATATGAGAAAATTCGCCCTGTCGTTGCTGCTCGCAGTCGTTATGACCGGCAGCTACGCTCAGCATTCAACGACACTTTCCGCCGCGGCCTGGGTGGACAGCGTGTTCCGGACCCTGTCTCCCGATGAAAAAATAGCTCAATTGATGGTCATCCGGCTTTCGGCGATCGACCCCACTACACACCGGGCGGTATTTTACGATTCGGCAGTCGAAGATGCGGTTCGGAGATACGATGTCGGGGGCATCTGTACTTTTCAGGGCGACCCTGTCGCACAGGCCACTCATATTAATCGCCTGCAGGCGATGGCTAAAACTCCCCTTCTCTTCTGCATCGATGCGGAGAACGGCCTGGGAATGCGGATGGACAGTGTCCGGGGGCTGCCGCGCCAGATGATGCTTGGCGCCACATCAGATACGGCGCTCATCTACCGGTATGGCCGCCTGGTCGGTGAACAATGCAGGAGGATCGGGATCCAGGTCAACTACGCCCCCGTGGTCGATATCAATAACAACCCCGACAATCCTGTCATCAATGACCGCTCCTTTGGAGAAGACAAGGTCAAGGTGGCGGAGTTTGGGGTACAATACATGAAAGGATTGCAGGATGAAGGGGTGATGGCCTGCGCCAAACATTTTCCCGGCCATGGTGATGTTGCCGTCGATTCGCATCTCGACCTGCCGGTCATAAACAAAAATCGGCGGCAGCTGGACTCCGTGGAACTCTACCCTTTCCGCCAGCTGTTCAAGGCCGGGGTAGCCAGCGTAATGATCGCACACCTTTATATTCCCGCCATCGATAATAGGCCAAACCGGGCCACCTCCCTTTCGTATGAAAATGTCACGAAGCTGTTGCGCAACCAGCTGCACTACACGGGGATCAGCTTCACCGACGCGCTGGAGATGAAAGGAGTGACGAAATATTTTCCCGACGGCGACGCCGCTGTCCAGTCACTGGTGGCAGGCAACGATATGCTCTGCCTTCCGGGTGATGTGACACTTAGCCTGGAAAAGATCAACGCTGCGTTGCGCGAAAAAAGGCTTCGCTGGTCGGCTATTGATGCCAGGGTGAAGAAGGTATTGTATGCCAAGTATACCTATGGGCTGGCCCAATGGCAGCCCGTCAGCATCGATCATCTGACGGCGGATCTCAACAACGGTATCTGCGACATGCACCGGGAGGTAGCGGAAAATGCGCTGACCTTGCTGCGTAACGAAGATTCGGCCCTGTTTCCGCTGCGTGCCGGCGGAACCCCGGCGCAGGCATCGTCCGTCTTTCATCCGGTCAAAAAGAAAAGGATTGCCTATATCGGCATGGGATTGACGGATGAAAATGTATTCAGCCGCCGGATGCGCGAAGACTACGGCGCCGACGTCTACCTGTTCGATTATGACCTTGACAGCGCAAAAGCCGCAGCGGCCCTCGAATTGTTAAGCAACCGCTATGATGCGCTGGTGATCGGGCTGCATAATTATGCCCGGTTTCCCGCCCGAAATTTTTTGATCAGCGATCCCGCCGCCTGGCTGCTTCATAAGCTACAGCAAAAAGAGAGGAGCGTTACCCTGGTATTTGGCAACCCCTATGCGATCCGGAACAGCTGCGATGCGAAGGTACTGGTTGCCTGCTATGAGGACGATTCGACCACACAGGAGGTGGCGGCCGATCTGCTAAACGGCAAGTTTACCCCCCGGGGCCATCTTCCTGTCTCGGTATGCGAAGAATATAAGGCTGGCGCGGGCATTGTCGGGCCATACCGGGCATTGCCGCTTGCCGATCCCTCAGAGCTGGGGATGGACGCGGCAAAGCTGCAAAAGATCGACGCCATCTGCGAAGAGTCCATTGCCAAACAGGCGGCGCCTGGTTGCGTGGTGCTGGTGGCGCGGAATGGCAAGATCGCTTATGAGAAAGCTTTCGGCTATATGACTTACGAGCGCAAGGAGCCTGTGTACACCGAGACATTGTATGATATGGCCTCCTGCACAAAGATCTGCGCTACCACCATGGCTGTGATGAAACTGTATGATGAAGGCCGGCTGGATCTGCAAAAAACGCTGGGGGATTATCTGCCCTGGGTGAGAGGCTCGGATAAAGCATCGCTTCGCATTTGGGATATCCTGCTGCACCAGGCAGGGCTTGTTCCCGATGTCGTGTTCTATAAGGAAGTGGTCGACAGCAGCAAGGGAGAGAATCCGGTTCCCGGTATTTTTACACCCCAGCCCGACAGCCTGCACGGCGTCCGCGTGGCGGAAAACCTCTACCTCCGCAACGACTGGAAGGATACGATGAACCTGCGCATCCTGCAGAGCCGCCTCGGCACCAAAAAATATGACTACAGCGACAATGATTTTATTTTCATGGGTGAAATAGTGGAAGCGATCACCGGGATGACCCTCGACGAATACGTCAAAAAGACCTACTACGACCCGCTGGGTATGACATCCTCCGGTTTTAAACCCCGGGAACGCTTTCCGCTGGGCCGCATAGCACCGACGGCCCTGGAGCCGATCTTCCGGCAGCAGCTTCTCCGGGGTGATGTACATGATCCCGGATCGGCGATGTTCGGCGGCGTGGCCGGTCATGCGGGCTTGTTCAGCGATGCGTATGACCTCGCTATTTTGGAGCAGATGCTGCTCGATGGCGGTGAATTTAACGGTCATAGCTACCTGAAGAAGTCGACGATCGATTATTTCACGGCCTATCATAGCGATATCAGCCGCCGGGCCCTTGGATTCGACAAACCGGAAAAAGACAATGCAAAGCTCAAACAACCCTATCCCTGCTTGTCCGCTTCACCGGAAACCTTTGGTCATACCGGCTTCACCGGCACCTGTGTCTGGGTGGATCCGAAATATAATCTGATCTACATTTTCCTGTCCAACCGGGTGCACCCCGTTGAGAACAATCCCCGGCTTTCCGGTCTCAGCATCCGCGGACGTATCCAGGAGACGATCTATCAGGCGATGGGGGTGGATGAAGGCGCCAGCACAAAGGCGCCAGCACCGGCGCCGGCTAAAAAAAAGAAAAAACGGCGACATTCGTCGTAGGAACGATTAACCCCCACCGAATTATTTTTTGGATATAAAAAGCATTGCTAATTTTGTTAGTAAATCTTTTTTATTTGACCAAATCGTGAGGTATGGAATGGCAGAAATATGAATTAGTGTGAAGTTCAGATAGTTTGAGTTATGACTTTTATAGTAACGGACCAAAAGGAAGAATAAAAAAGACGATAAAATTTCAACCTGAACTTGAACTCGGTACGAATGTTTATAACTTAATGTTTGGAGATCATGTTGAAAATGCGAACTTTATAGACGATAGTACTGTCAGCGACAATGGAGATCATAAGGCAGTGTTACGGACAGTTGCAGAAGCCGTTGATTTTTTCTTTAATATAAATCCCACGGCAATCATTCTCATCAGAGGAAGCTCCCCTGCTCGCATGCGGCTTTATCAAATGGGGATAGCTTCTGCATGGCAGGAGATAAAAGAGCGATACGATATCCTGGGCAAGTGCAATAATAATTGGAAACCTTATAAAAAAGGAGTGAACTATGAAGCGTTTTTGGTATTTAAGAAGATTGCTTAGAACCATGCGTAAAGCCAAGAGGTCAGGAAAACCGGTAAGGGTCCCCCGATCTCCTCTTTTCAAAAAAGGGGAGACATATCCCTTATATGTTTCAGTTATGCCGTTAGATAAAAATGACCCGGAATATATAAGGATGGTTAAAGAGGCAGAGAAAATTTTTCAGGAAGCACCCTTGCCCGATTTCCTGCTAAAAAGAGCGATGGGGAAAAACTGACCCTATTTCTTTTTCTTCTTCGCCAAACCCGCCGTTTTTTTAGGCGCAGCACCACGTGAGGCACCGTCGCGCGAGGCCGCAACACGCGACGCCGCACTCACCACAGGTAACGCCGGCGCTTCGGCCCCCGACCTCCCATAATGCCTGGCAAAATATTTACACGCCTGCTGCAATCCGCATTCGCCGCATTTCGGGTTCCGCGCCACGCACACGTATCTTCCATGCAGGATGAGCCAGTGATGCGCGATATGTACCTGCTCCCGGGGGATCAATTGCAATAGCTGCCGTTCCGTCGCCAGGGGAGTCTTTGCATTCACCGTCAGACCGATACGGGCTGCCACCCGGAATACATGCGTGTCTACCGCCATATTGGGCTGGTTGTCTACCACGGAGGTAATGACATTGGCCGTTTTGCGGCCGACGCCGGGTAGGCGTACCAATTCCTCCACCGTCAGCGGCACTTCTCCGCCAAATTCGGTAGTCAGCATTTGCGCCATGCCGATCAGGTGTTTTGTCTTGTTATTGGGATAGGAGATACTCCGGATCAACGGAAACAGATCATCAAAGCCGGCTCTCGCCAGGGCAGCGGCATCCGGGTATTTTTCGAAAATAGCCGGCGTCGTCATATTTACCCGCTTATCCGTGCATTGTGCCGACAGGATCACCGCCACCAGGAGCTGGTAGGGGCTGCCATAAAATAACTCCGTAGCTGCATCAGGATTGTGTTGGCTGAAGTAGTCCAGTACGAACCGGAAACGCTCACTCCTCGTCATTAGACTCTTGTCATTAGATTAGGTCATCCTCAAAGGCCGGATGACCATAAATGTACATAAAGATCAGGTATGCGGCATCGACTCGTGTTCCTGCACAGCCGTCTTCCTGGCGTAGTTCAGGACACGCATCACTACCTCCATGCGCGGGGCAACGATTATCTTATCCAGGCCATCTGCTGAAGATCCTAAAACTTGTAACTTCTCGCGAAGCATCCAGTCTTCCTTTAATGCAGCCTCTATCGCAACCGTTAATTCGGGGGAAGACTCTTTATACAAATACCGTAAAAGATCCTCCGGTGTAAAGAGTGTCATAGGCAAAACCATTTAATGTCCAAGTAATGTCCGAGTAGTAAAAGTGAAACGTCCGTTATCAAAACGGTATTTGGGTACTGGTTATTGTCCGCCGCCGGAATTATTGTTCCCGCAGGCACATTAACCGCATATCCATAGATTTAAAGGGAGACGCCTGTTATAAAAGATTGATAATCAACGGCCAATAGTCAGGCTTTCTTCACGGATCCGGAAAAGGTCCTCATTATCCCTTTTCATCAGATATTTTTCCCGGGCATATTTCTCAAGGACCGCCGGATTTGTTTTCAACTGTTCCAACTCCTGTTTGGTCACTGCGATCTGCCGCTCATAGTACTTCTTGCTTTCTTCCAGCTGAAACAACTCTTTTCTCTCCCGGAAATGGCTCGTGATCAAATCACGGGAATCAAAGAAGAGGATCCATATGACAAAGCCAGTCGCCGTCAGCAGATACCTGTTTTTCAAAAAGGAAGGGATATGTGTTAAGATCTTCATATGAAGAAGGTGGCCGCGTACGACCACTAAGCTACAACTTATTTTTTAAATTTAATTCGGCCCTTTGGATAAATGCCACAGTCGCTCAGCTCTTCCTCGATACGGAGGAGCTGGTTGTATTTGGCCAGCCGGTCGGTGCGGGAGGCGCTGCCCGTCTTGATCTGGCCACAATTCAGCGCTACGGCCAGGTCTGCGATGGTGGTGTCTTCCGTTTCCCCGCTGCGATGACTGATAATTGTTGTATAACCATGACTCTGAGCTAATTGTACAGCATTGATCGTTTCCGTGACGGTTCCGATCTGGTTTACCTTGATCAGGATACTGTTGGCAACCCCCCTGTCAATACCCTTTTGCAGGATCTTTGTATTGGTGACAAACAGGTCGTCTCCCACGAGTTGGACCTTGCTGCCGAGAGCGTCCGTCAGCTTTTTCCAGCCGTCCCAGTCTTCTTCGGCCATCCCATCCTCGATGGAGATAATGGGGTATTTATTGACCCAGCTGGTCCAATAGGCGACCATTTCATCGCTGGTCAGCTCCTTGCCGCTACTCTTATAGAACTTATATTTCCCATCCTTGCTGGCGGAAAACATTTCGCTGCTGGCCGCGTCGAGGGCAATGCCGATCTCGCTGCCTACCTTATAACCGGCTGCCTCGATCGCCTGGAGTACCGTTTCGATCGCCTCCTCATTGCTTTGGATATCCGGGGCAAAGCCGCCTTCGTCACCAACATTCGTACTATACCCTTTTTTCTTTAGCACGGACTTTAGCTGATGAAAGATCTCGACACCCCAGCGCAGTCCTTCGCTAAATGTGTCTGCTCCTATCGGTACGATCATGTATTCCTGGTAGTCGATCTTGTTGTCGGCATGTACCCCGCCATTCAGGATATTCATCAGCGGCATCGGCAATACGGTAGCATTGACGCCGCCCAGGTAACGGTATAAAGGCAGCTTGCTTTCCTGTGCGGCAGCCTTAGCCGCGGCCATGCTGACGGCCAGCAGTGCATTGGCGCCTAATTTGCTTTTATTTTCCGTGCCATCCATGTCGATCAGCCGGGCATCCAGGGACGCCTGTTCGTTCACCGGAAAGCCGATCAGCTGGTCTGCAATGATATCGTTCACATTGGCCACTGCCTTTAATACTCCTTTCCCCCCAAATATTTTTTTGTCGCCGTCCCGTAATTCGACGGCTTCATGGATACCCGTGGAGGCGCCGCTGGGGACGGCGGCGCGGCCCCGATGATTATTTTCCGTTACGACGTCTACTTCCACGGTAGGATTACCGCGGCTGTCTAAAATTTGTCTTGCATGGATGTCGGCAATGTAGCTCATAGTTGATTCTTATTTTAATGATTGGTAAGTTGCCGGAAGATATCTTCCAGGCTACGGGTTTCGCTTTGCAAATAAACAATGTTCCAATTGTTCTGCAAAGCCAGTTCCATCAATTGTTTCTTAACGCTGTCCGGCGCAGCTGTCTGCAGCTCCCAGTGTCCATCCGGTAACCTGGTTACGGCACTCACCCCGGCTAACCCTTCCAGCCTTGCCGCTTCGGGGGTCTCCCGAAAAGCGACGCGGATCGTATTTATCCCGACATTATTCTGTTCCCTGAGCAGGCTCAATTGGCTATCGGCGACCAACTTACCGTTATTGATAATGACCACGCGATCGCATATTGCTTCCACTTCCTGCAGGATATGGGAGGAGAAAAGAATGGTTTTATCTTTTCCCAGCTGTCGGATGACATCCCGGATCTCGATGATCTGGTTCGGGTCCAATCCGCTCGTCGGCTCGTCAAGGATCAGGACTTCCGGTTCATGCAGCAAAGCGGCTGCCAGGCCAACCCGCTGCTTGAATCCCTTGGACAGCTGTCCCAGCTTCTTCCTGCTTTCGACGGTCAGGCCGACCAGGGTAATGACGGTTTCGATACGCTTTTTCTTATCCCTGACGTGATGGATGTCGGCGATAAAATCCAGGTATTCCCGGACATACATGTCCGGATAGAGGGGATTGGCTTCCGGAAGATAGCCGATCTTTTTTTTTGTCTCCAACGGATGCTCCCTGACAGAAATATCACAGACGATGGCTTCCCCTTCATCCTGCCCGAGATAGCCGGTAAGGATCTTCATCGTGGTGCTTTTGCCAGCTCCGTTGGGGCCGAGAAAGCCGACGATCTCGCCTTTTCCGACCGTAAATGAAATGGCATCCACCGCTTTTTGCTCGCCGTAGATTTTTGTAAGATCCTTTACCTTGATGGACATGTTGCAGGTTTACCCCGCGAATTTAGGCTTGAATAGGCAAAATATAAGAAAATGAATTAAAATTGTACTATTAAATCCCTCAACTACATTTTTTATGTCCCAAACAACGATTGCTTCCGTAAAGGATGGCATTGCAAATCCTGCACCTCTCGGTCTTTGCGCATTCGGCATGACCACGGTGTTGTTAAATATTCACAATGCCGGTTTTTTTGAAAACAATTCCATGATATTGGCGATGGGTATATTTTACGGTGGCCTTGCCCAGGTAATTGCCGGTGTAATTGAAGCCCGGAAAAATAATACCTTTGGGTTAACCGCATTTACGTCATACGGGTTTTTCTGGTTATCGCTGGTCGGTTTGATCGTAATACCAAGGCTGGGATGGATAGCCGCCCCGTCGGAAACTGCGATGGCTGCTTATCTGTTGCTATGGGGCCTCTTTACCTTTTTGCTTTTTTTCGGCACTTTAAAACTTAACCGGGCATTGCAATTTGTTTTCGCTTCCCTGACGGTATTGTTTGTTCTACTGGCTGCCGGCGATCTGACTGGAAATGCCGGTATTAAACATCTGGCCGGCTATGAAGGGATTGTTTGCGGCGCATCGGCTATTTATACCGGTGTTGCCAATTTGCTGAATGAAATGTATCAAAAGACCGTGTTGCCGATCGGAAGTGTAAATTAATTTAAAGTCAGCAATCAATATGAGTTACCCTTATCAGATCCATACGCTGGAACAGTACAAGTCCGAATATAAAAAAAGTGTGGAGGATCCGGAAGGATTCTGGGCCGGCATCGCCGGTCATTTCCAATGGCATCGCCGCTGGGATAAGGTGCTGGATTGGAATTTTACCGAGCCCCGGGTACGGTGGTTCGAAGGAGCACAGCTGAATATAACCGAAAACTGCCTGGATCGCCACCTTGCCGAAAGAGGCGACCAACCCGCCATCGTATGGGAGCCAAATAACCCGGAAGAAGATCATCGTGTCCTGTCTTATAAAGAGTTGCACTTTAAGGTGTGCCAATTCGCCAATGTGTTGAAGAACAACGGACTGAAAAAGGGCGACCGGGTCTGTGTCTATATGCCGATGGTACCGGAGCTCGCTATTGCCGTCCTGGCCTGCGCCCGCATCGGGGTCATCCATTCTGTCGTTTTTGGAGGCTTCTCCGCCCAGAGCATCGCGGACAGGATACAGGATGCCAGCTGCAGCCTGGTCATTACATCCGATGGCGCTTACCGGGGGAATAAGGATATCCCGCTAAAATCGGTCATCGACGACGCGCTGGTGCAATGCCCAACCATCCGGCGCGTGATCGTGCTCACCCGGACCCGGATCCCTGTCAGCATGATCAAAGGAAGGGACACCTGGTGGGAAGACGAGATCCGCAAGGTGGAGACCCGGGGTAACCCGCCCTGCCCGGCCGAGATCATGGACGCCGAGGATATGTTGTTTATCTTATACACCTCCGGCTCTACCGGTAAGCCAAAAGGTGTGGTTCATACCTGCGCCGGCTATATGGTCTTTACAAATTATAGTTTTGTCAACGTATTCCAGTATCGGCCCGGGGACATCTATTTCTGCACGGCGGATATCGGGTGGATCACGGGGCATAGCTATATAGTATATGGCCCCTTGAGCGCGGGCGCCACCACTCTCCTCTTCGAAGGCATCCCAACCTGGCCCGATGCCGGTCGCTTCTGGAAGATAGTGGATAAATTCAAGGTGAACATTCTTTACACGGCGCCAACCGCGATCCGGAGTTTAATGGGCTTTGGGCTCGATTTTGTAAAGGACAAAGATCTGAGCTCGCTAAAGGTGCTGGGCACCGTGGGGGAACCTATTAATGAAGAAGCCTGGCATTGGTACGCTGACAATATCGGCAAAGGCCGCTGCCCCATCGTTGACACCTGGTGGCAGACAGAGACCGGCGGCATTATGATTTCCAATTTAGCCGGTGTCTCACCCGGTAAGCCGGCCCATGCCACCCTGCCCCTGCCCGGCGTACAGCCCTTACTGGTAGACGAAAAAGGGGAAGAGCTGCCAGGAAATGGCGTCGGCGGTAACCTTTGCATCAAATTCCCCTGGCCTTCTATTATCCGCACGACTTATGGCGATCACGAACGCTGCCGTCAGGCTTATTTTGCCACCTATCCCGGTCTTTATTTTACCGGCGACGGCGCGCTGCGCGATACGGAAGGCAATTACCGGATTACCGGCCGCGTAGATGATGTGCTAAACGTCAGCGGTCACCGCATCGGGACGGCAGAAGTAGAGAACGCCATCAATATGCACACGGGAGTGGTCGAGAGCGCGGTCGTGGGGTTTCCGCATGAGATAAAGGGACAAGGCATTTACGCCTATGTGATCTTTAACGGCAATAAGACCGACGAAAGCGCCGTCCGAAAGGATATCAGCCAGACCGTGGCCCGCATCATCGGTCCGATTGCCAAGCCGGACAAGATACAGTTGGTGAGTGGACTGCCAAAAACGAGAAGCGGCAAGATCATGCGCCGCATCCTGCGAAAAATTGCGGAGGGCGAGCTGGAGAATCTGGGCGATATCAGCACGCTGCTCGATCCGGCGGTCGTCGAAGACATAAAGGGTAAGCGGCTCTAACAGGCGGGCCGCCTGGTGCTAATGTTGTATGATAACCCTGGTGCCAACAGGCACCATCTTGTATACTTCATCCATATCCTCGTTTTTCAGCGAGACACATCCATTGGTCCACATCTGGTAGGCGTCCACGGCATGATCATCATTTGGCCAGGTACCATGGATGGCGATCCCGTCACCGATTTTCGCTGTCCGGGGGATCAGTCCCTGCGCCTTCCGGTCATTGAATTTTGACACATCGGATGCCGTCGGATAATCCAGGTCCATGATCTTGTTCCATTTTTCGTGCGGTCGCTTTGCGACGATATGATAAGTGCCTTCGGGAGTCTTGCGGTCGCCCATGATCATCTTGTCGTCCAATGATTTACTGCCAAATACGGCCGGGTAAGTGGCATACCAGCCGTCCTTGTCATAGAGCTGCAATTCATAATTCGACTTGGTGACGATGATATAAACCTCTCCCTGGAGGGAGGGATGGAAAAAACGCCGGTTTGTCGTCCGGTGGCGGGCGTCACGGAAGGAAAAAAGGGTAACGGCCACTAAACTGCCCAGGATCAATTTTCGCAAGGTCATAATAGGACGATTTGACCATTTTTAACGGTGGGCGTTTAAATATTATTTTTAATGTTGATAAATTTAACATCCGGGCAACAACCTGCTTTTCTGGTTGTTTTACCAGTTACCGAAACGTATGCCTACCGTATACGGCACCTGGTTCAGCCCCTTGCTAAACATGCTCCGGGTGGCATAGGAGCCATAAAGCGTTATCCAGCCCAGTTCCAGTTCCCCGATATAGGAGATCTTCCAGGGTTGCAGATCGAAACTGTTAAAGGTTTTCTCTTTACCCGTCTCGCCGCTTACGAATTTTTGCCGCGAGGAATACTTATAGCCGATGCTGACGCCTCCGCTGAATCCATACATATTACGCCGCCGGTGCGGGGTGAAGTTAAAGTTGAGCATCAGGGGGATGGTAACATAATCCACCGCTAATTTGTTCTTCGAATAATTGATCGTATCCATGACCACCTGCGTTGGATCGATATGGTACCGGATATTTTCCTCATACCGGTAATTGTTCAATTCTATGCCAAACCCATCCTTGAAATTGATTATATTTTTGATCAGGCTGAACCGCTGCATAAAGAGCCAGATATTGACATCCACCGATTTGCCCGTTCGCAGGCCGAACCAGTCGCTGGTAGACCCCGGCGCGAACTGTTGAGCGGCGGCTGAGGTATAGTGTGTCATGTCATTGTAGTTGGCAAAACCCAGATCGAGCATGATCCAGTTGGTGCTGACCCTGGAAGGTCTGTAGTCTTTATTGTCGCGGCGCTTCCGGATCCGTACATATTCCGGGTTGTCCCAGTCGGGCTTACCGTTTCGGATGATCAGCAGGTTGCCGACGCGGAGGGTATCGCCGGCATGATCTGTTCCACCGGGATTGGTGATATGGGTCGTGTCGTTTTGCGCCATGCCTGTGAGGGCAAGGCAAAGGCCTGCCGCCAGTAAGAATAACCGGTTCATACATTTTTCTTTTTACGTTTGCTTAATTGATAGCGAATGGGAAACCTCCGACCAATACCTGACGATTTCCGTCTTTGTCGCGTTCTGCCGTTTTTCCAAAGACACGGGTCACTTTCCGAAAAATCCCGCGTAGTTTGCCCTTTGCCGGGGCAGACGGTTCGTCTGCGACGAAATTATTGTTTTGTTGATCATTGGCTTCCTCCTGCAGGGCCTGCGTGGCAAATGAAGACTGCTCTTTTGGAATGCCCGTTTGCACCGCCAGATGGACATTCACCGCCATATCCCCCGCGGCCATATCCCCCGTGGCGGGTAAGGTTCGATCCGGCAGCGTTATTGTCGGATCGGCATCCCGGTGTCCCTTCCCCTGATCTGCCATTCCGGGCAGGATAGCTGGTCTTCCGCCCGGATTACCGGTTCCGGCAAGATCCTGCTGCTGCGCTTCCTTCTTTTCCGCCGGAGCCGGCCGGCCCTTTTTGGCGCTGGCCCTTTCCGTGTGTTGCTGCCCTGTTGAAGAGTATAACGCAGGAGGGGTTAACGGAGTTACAGGTGTAGTAATTTTTCCGGGATGGCTGGTCGCCGGGGTTGTGCCACCCGGCGCCTGGTGTTGAGACAAAGCCACTGCAGGAGCAGTGTCTTGCCGGTGCGGGTGGGGTAATAAAAAAACAAAGGCGACAGCCCCCGCGACGGCGGCGGCGACGCCGAAACGGATCCAGGGCAGCGGGATGATCCTTCTGTCCTTTACTTTTTTATACAGGCTGGCTTTATCGGGAAAGACGATGGCCGGATCGGGATGACTGATGGTTTGCTGCAGCTCACCAAGCTCCTTCCGGTACTGCGGGTGTTGCCGGAGGATCTCTTCTACCGTCGCCCGGTCTTTGGCATCCAGCTCGCCATCGATATAAGATAAAAAATAGTCAGTATATATATGCTCTCCGGCTTCCGTCTTATGTAAGGCTTGTTTATCGGGAAACCCGATATGTTGCTCGGGCGACAGCTTACATTGCCGCAAAGTCTCCCATTCTTCCCGCAGATCGGGATGATGGCTGACGAATCTTTCCACTTCCTGTCTCTCCGCCGCCGACAACTCGTTGTCGGTATACAGCAGGAAAAACTCTTCATAATTATCTCTCGTGATCATGGGCTTTAAATTAGGTTTTCCAGGCTGACCAGGTAATTTTTTAACTGGATACGGGCCCGGTGCAGATACACTTTGACCTGGCTTTCGGTCAGTCCTGTGATCTGCCCGATCTCCACATAAGAATATCCTTCATAATCCTTCAGCAGGACCAGGGAACGCTGGGTCTCATTGAGCCGGGCCAGCGCTGCTTCCAGCGCTTTCTTCAATTGGCTGACCGGTTTGTCGCTCACCATCGTTTCCTCCCGGAATGCTGACCGAAGCTCGATCCTTTTCTCTTTCCGCAGCTGATCGATCATCTGATGATAAGCAATCGTGAAAAGATAGGATTTGCTTTTCACCGGGTCGACCGCGCTGCGATTCTTCCATAGCTTTTCGAAGGCGGACTGCACGACATCCCGTGCATCGTCTTCCCGGCGCAGGTTTTTCAGGATAAAACGATAGACGTTATCCGCATATAAGGTTACACAGTCGTTGTATTCTCTATCTGTCATAAGCGGATCTGCCTTTGGATGAACTCCTCTTTTTTAATACGGGGGACAGATAAGAAAAGTTACAATATGCCGGAAAATAAATCGGAAAGGAACGTAAAATCAGGGAAGATGAGAAAATTATTGCCTGCCAATCAAGAAGTTGTGGGTCAGAGACTCCCACAGAATAAACTCGCTTTGACTCTTGCCGCCTTCGCATTTACTGGTATCGCCATTGGGCTCTTCCTGGGATGTCCTGGCATGAACATAGGAGAAAAGGATCAGGCTTAATGCAACCAGCAGGGTGCCCAAAAACAACCGTATGGTTAAACTACGTTTCATACAAATGCTTTCTCGTCAGACGAAGGTATATATTATTTTGTTACGGGCGGGCAAAAAATTACCTATCCTGCCTAACAGTTGATGTTTCAACAACTTACCTTTGGCGCTGGAACCGCTGGAAGCGGTTCGACCGAAGGTCAGAAATTAGCCCTTTGCAGGAAAAGGGCTACATTTCAAATTGCCCTTTTTCTGCACATTAAAAAATCATACTATGAACTCCTCCTTTGTGAATCGCATAGCTGCCGGGTTGGAAGAGATTACGGCATCCGGGCTCTTCAAATCCGAACGTATTATCTCCAGTGCGCAGGGCGCCGAGATCCTGGTCGGTGGTAAAAAAGTGCTGAACTTTTGCGCTAACAATTACCTCGGGCTCTCTTCTCATCCAAAAGTCATCGAAGCCGCACACCGGGCGGTTGACTCTCGCGGCTACGGAATGAGCAGTGTGCGCTTCATCTGCGGCACGCAGGATATTCACAAGGAGCTGGAGCGGAAGATTGCCGCTTTCCTTGGAACGGAAGATACCATTCTATACGCCGCTGCATTCGATGCAAACGGCGGTGTTTTTGAACCACTGTTCGGTGAGCAGGATGCGATCATCTCCGACGAACTGAATCACGCTTCCATTATCGACGGCGTTCGTCTTTGCAAAGCACAACGCCTGCGTTACAAGCACAATACGATGGCGGACCTCGAAACGCAGCTGCAGGCGGCACAGGGCGCACGCAGCAGGGTCATCGTTACTGACGGCTCCTTCAGTATGGATGGTACGATTGCACAGCTGGATAAGATCTGCGATCTGGCCGATCGCTACGATGCTATTGTCATGATCGACGAATCTCACTCCTCCGGCTTCCTGGGCAAGACAGGGCGCGGTACGCATGAGCATTGCGGGGTGATGGGACGCATCGATATCATTACCGGAACCTTAGGCAAGGCACTGGGCGGGGCCAGCGGCGGATTCACCAGCGGAAAAAAGGAAGTCATCGAAATGCTGCGCCAGCGGAGCCGGCCTTATCTTTTCTCCAACAGCCTGGCGCCTTCTATTACCGGCGCCAGCATTGCCGTGCTGGACATGCTGAGTGAAACGACCGAGCTGAGAGATAAGCTGGAAAACAATACAAAATACTTCCGCGCGAAAATGAAAGAAGCCGGCTTCGATTTCCGGACCGGTCAACACCCCATCGTTCCGATCATGCTATACGATGCCGTGATCGCCCAGAATTTTGCTGCCCGGCTGTTGGACGAGGGCATTTATGCGATCGGCTTTTTCTATCCCGTTGTAGCAAAAGGCCAGGCGCGGATCCGCGTCCAGCTGAGCGCCGCGCATGAGCAGGTACACCTGGACAGAGCTATTGCCGCTTTCACCAAGATCGGCAAGGAACTGGGAGTGCTAAAATAGCGCCGGCTGCGGGGATGCGGCGTCTCTATAGCAGCGCGATCATACTGATCTCTACATTCACATTCTTTGGCAAGGTCTTGACGGCGTATGTCTCCCGTGCGGGAAAGTCGCCGTTGAAATATTTGCCATAGATCTCATTGACTTCACCGAACAGGGACATATCACTCAGCAGTATCGTCGTTTTCACTACATGGCCGAAATCAAGACTTGCCGCGGAAAGGATGGCTTTGAGGTTATGCATCACCTGGTGGGTTTCTGCCATGATATCCGCGGCTTCAATCTTCCCCGATAACGGATTAATGGGGATCTGACCGGAGATAAAGAGCAAATTACCGGCTTGTACAGCCTGGCTGTAAGGCCCGATGGGGGCAGGGGCGTTTGAGGTGTTGATGATCTTTTTTTCCATATGGCAAAGATCGGCCCCTTCGCGCTTTCTGCAAAAAATAGCGCTCGGGGCCGATCCAACTAATGTCGGGCCTTCGGCCAACAGGCCTCCGGCCTGTTTAGTCGTATCTTTGCCGTCAATGAAAGTCATCATCATTACAGAAGGCGCGGCTCCTGCCCTTTTTCCGGCCGATGCCGCTAACTGCTCCGTTGTGAAGACGATAAACGACCTGGAAGGACATAGGGATGCGGATCTGTATATCGACCTGGATTTTACAGGCGACGGGACGCGGGTATCTGCTTTAAGCCTTCTACTGCCTTCTCCGGTCATTGTGAGTGCAGTTGTGCCTACGCTTGCTGAAATAGGACATCCTTTTATCCGTATCAATGGTTGGCCGGGATTCCTGGAAAGGGAAATGCATGAGCTGGCGGTCCCCGATGCGACCGTCGCGGAGCAGGTCAGACAGCTATATGAAAGACTGGGCCGTTCTTTCCGAATAGCCCCCGATATTCCGGGAATGATCACAGCCAGGATCCTGGCGACGATCATCAATGAGGCTTGGTATACCTGGGAAGAAGGCGTCAGCAGCAGAGAAGAAATCGATATGGCAATGAAGCTGGGAACCAACTATCCGATGGGACCTTTTGAATGGGGCGAACGGATTGGCCTTTCCCGAATCTGTCATCTGCTTATGACCCTTGGCGAAGAAGATCCCCGATATATCCCCGCCAAAAGCCTGAAAATGGCGGTCAGCGCATTAAAATGTGATTAAAAAGAAAGCAAAAAAAAGTAAAAAGAACTGTGATTTTTACAGTTAAAAACAACGATTCATGTCCTTGATCCTAAATATAGACACTTCGATGGGAACAGCCGGGGTATGCTTGTCGAAAGAGGGCAACACCCTCGCCCTGGCAGAGAGCCGGGATCAAAAAAATCATTCCACCTGGTTGCATCCGACGATCCGGCGGCTGCTGGATGAGACGGGTCACCGCCTGCAGGATCTGCAGGCGGTAGCTATTACGGCCGGCCCGGGTTCATATACCGGGCTGCGCGTTGGAATGGCCGCTGCCAAAGGGTTGTGCTATGCATTGGGTATTCCGCTGATCGCTGAAAATACGCTGAATGTGATGGCTTTTGCCGCCCGCGAACAGCTGTCCGGGACCGGTCTTTTATGCCCGATGATCGATGCCAGACGAATGGAAGTTTTCACCGCCGTCTATCGGAACGATGGCACGATCCTCCTCCCCGCCACGGCGATGATTATCGACGAAAACTCTTTTTCGGAATATTTGTTAGAGCAAAATATGTCGTTTTTTGGCGAGGGAAGCGATAAGTGTAAACAGTTAATTACCGCCCCCAGCGCAGCTTTCGTCAACCTGTCCTATCACGTAGGGTATCTGGGTAGTTTATCTTTTTTACGATATTTGCAGCAGGAATTCACCGGCGTGGTTTACTGTGAGCCCGTTTATACCAAAGAATTCTACACTCATACCAAAAAATGACTATATTATCATATAAACCGATTTCAGTCATTTTTTTCAGTGAGTTGACCCTAAATTTGCCAGACCTGTCACGTATCTTCTTGAAACCTTAAAATGGTAATCGCTCATGAGCTTAACGATGAACAATAATAGCTATTGGATGGTAGTAAATGCAGAGGGTTCCGATGGCGCCCCTGTAAAAGTCGATTTTTTGAACCTGAAGAAAGGAGCCCTGATCTTAAGAGCACTCAATCACAAATTACGTCAGCAGATCATCCGTTTGCTGGATGAAAATAAAAAGCTGACGGTAACAGAGATTTACGTACATCTTCGATTAGAACAATCCGTTGCTTCTCAGCACCTTGCCATCTTAAGGCGGGCTGGTATCGTCAAAACCCAGCGCGATGGCAAATTCATCTACTACATTATCAATCACGACCGGTTGGGCGAGATCATGAAATGCGTCGATGAATTGATTGATTAAGTGATCGGTTGTGAGACCGGATCATGAGATCGATTAATAAGGATTGATTAACTTTGTGCGAAATGCAGAGTTATGTTCATTAAGCAATTGTATACCGGTTGCCTCAGTGAAGCGGCTTATTATGTCGAGAGCGAAGGAGAGGCGGCTATTATCGATCCGCTACGGGATATAGATGTCTACCTCCAGCTGGCAAAAGAACGCAAGGCGAAGATCAAATACATTTTCGAGACTCATTTCCATGCCGATTTTGTGAGCGGGCACCTCGATCTGGCAAAGACTACCGGCGCGCCGATCATCTATGGTCCGCATACGGAAACCAATTTCCCCATTCATAAGGCAGAAGACGGAGAGTTGTTTTATCTGGGCGACAGCACTATAACAGTATTGCATACGCCGGGTCACACGATCGAGTCCTCCTGTTATCTTGTCCGGACGCCGGATGGCAGCCCGCCTGCCCTTTTCACCGGCGATACTTTATTTGTCGGCGATGTAGGAAGGCCCGATCTCAGCAGCGGGAGTCTGTCGAGGGAAGAGCTGGCCGGTATGCTGTATGATTCGCTGCAGTCCAGGATCCTTCCTCTCCCGGATGAAGTGATCGTTTACCCGGCCCATGGGCCAGGCAGCAGCTGCGGAAAGAACCTTGGCCCGAACACGTTCAGCACGCTGAAAGAAGAAAAAGAAAGCAATTATGCGTTAAAAGCGCAGTCGAAAGAAGACTTTGTCCGGGTGGTGACCGATGGACTGGATGCTCCGCCGTCTTATTTTTCGGTCAATGCCCGTATCAATAAAGAAGGGTATGACAGCCTGGAAGAAGTACTGGACAATGGTCTGCGGTCACTCGACCTGGCAAGCTTTAAAAAATGGATGGAAGAAGATGCTATTCTGCTGGATACCCGCCCATCCGTTGTATTTGTCGCCGGATTTATCCCCGGCGCTATCAGCATCGGTCTCGATGGCCGTTTTGCCGAATGGGCTGGCAGTCTGCTTCCTTTTGACAAGCCCATCATCCTCGTAACCGCTCCCGGGGAAGAAAAAGAAAGCGTCATCCGCCTGGCCCGGGTCGGGTTTGACAAAATGAAAGGATTTCTGGAAGGAGGGCTCTCTGCCTGGCATACCGCCGGCGAGCCGATCGATATGATCATCGATGTGCTGGCAGATGAACTGGCCATGGACATACCTTTTGATGAAAACCTGGTGGTACTGGATGTAAGACGCGAGACAGAATTTGCAGACGGACACGTAAAAGATGCTGTCAATATCCCGCTTCACGAATTAGCCGACCCCGGCACTATGGTCAACCTGGATGAGCCGTTTAATGTTTATATCCACTGTGGCGGCGGCTACCGCAGTGTAATCGCAGCGTCCCTGCTCAAGCGCCAGGGTATTCACAACATCCGGAATATATCCGGTGGCTGGAAAACGATCAAGGATCAGAAGGGTATCGAAATAGTGAAAGATAAGAGTGTGCTAAACTAGCGTTAGACCAATTTGCTGACCGATCGGTGCTTTCTGCGGGTTAGCGTTTCTTCCTTTCCTTCTTTTACAAAGGCCGATGTTATCGGATCGATATTGACGATCCCGCTGCGGACGGCAAACATGGCCAATCCAACTCTTGTCCTGACATTCAGCTTTTCAAATAAGGCATCCCTGTAGCCATCGATGGTCCTTGGGCTCAGATACATGCGGTCGGCAATTTCCTTATAGGTCCATTCCGTGCAGACCAGCCGCATGAATTCCAATTCGCGTTGATTAAAGACCAGCATCGGGGGGGGGTGATGACCGGCATAGAATCCTTTGTCTATAACGGATTCCAGGGCCAGCTTCAGCTCATTGGGATCCGTGTCCTTCAGGATATAACCTTTTGCACCGTTCTTCAGCATCCGGACAATGGAGCTTTCCGTATCATACATCGAAAGTGCAAGCACCCTGATATCGGGGTAATGGTGCTTGAGCCATCCAGCCGTCTCATAACCATCCATTTCAGGCATATTGATGTCCACCAACACTACGTCGGGGCAACGGCAATGCTGCAACTGCCGGATAAGATCGAGTCCTCCGCAGGCTTCAAAAAGAACATCATAAATGCCAAAGCTGCGGATCAGACCAGCTAATCCGCTTCGGAGCAACACATGATCATCTACCAGTGCGACTCCGGGTTTAAAATTTGTCATCCGGTTGGGGTTTAGGTTTGAGTGGTTCTGGCTGCTAATCAGGAAACCTTTACCTATCAACCGGGCACGGTTATGTATGTATGTATGGTCTGTAGTAAATGTATTATAAATTTCCGAGACGCAGAATGGCGAACGGGGATCGACGATATTATTTTTTTTCCCCGTCTATCCAGAAGGGGGCCAGGTTTTCCGTCCAGGCGAATTTCCATCGCTTATGGCTCCAAAGCCAGGTGTCCGGCTGCTCCCGGATCGCCGCTTCGAGCAGATCGCGGTACCGGCGGGTGAGTTCCCCTTCCGGCAGCCCGGCGGGATTTGCATCGATCGTGGTAAGCTGGGCCCGGTAACAGCCGCGACCGCTTTTATAGACCCGGGCGAAGATGGCGGGGATATTACCGATACGGGCTCCCCGTTCGGCTCCCCGGATAAAAGCGGTCGGCCGGCCGAATAAATTTAGCCAGTAGGAATTCTCTGGCCCCCCCGGCGCCTGGTCGGCAACCAGGGCCAGCGCATATACGGTATTTCTGTAGGGGAGAATCGTCCGCTGAATCCGGGTCGCGGGCAAAAGGACGGTGCCGTTCCGACCCCGTAGCCGGAGGAATAGCCGTTCAAAAACCTTATTTTCAAGGGGCATATAGGCCACCAGGAAGGTGAAGCGCGTGAGCCGGGGCATGGCGACATTAGCCACTTCCCAGCCAAACAAATGCCCCAGGTACAGCTGGATCTTTCGGCCCTGCCGATGGAAATCTTCCATCACTTCGGGGTTGTCGATGACAAAATGTTTTTGAAGATAAGCGGGACCCGCCGACAACAGTTTGATCGTCTCTACAAGGCTATCCGTAAAATTCCGGTAAAATTTCCGGGCGATCTCCCGTCGCTCCGTTTCCGTCTTCTCCGGAAAAGCAATCCGGAGATTGGAAAAGACGACAGAACGCCGGTAGCGGATGACAGCATAGAGCAGCAGGGCCACAGCGTCAGAAAATCCATAGGCAAACCACATCGGTAACAGGGATATCCCGTATAAAAGTCCGTATACCAGGTAGTACATCTATTCAGTTTTTCCGGGGCCGGCGGCCGCGGGCAAATTCACCCAATTCTTTGCCTCCTGCTCGATATGGTGCAGGTCGAGCTTCACCTGATATTTGTTCCGCAGATGCCTGGCCAGCGCGTCGGCCGCATATACGCTCCGGTGCTGACCGCCTGTGCAGCCAAAATTGACCGATAGGCTCAGGAACCCCCTTTTGATATAATCCTCCACCGAAATGTCGACGATATTGTAAACGCCATTGAGGAATTCCGGCATGCGGGTTCGCTGCTCCAGATAGTCCTTTACGGCTTTATCACGACCCGTCAGCGTCCTGAAGTCGGCGATCCGGCCGGGGTTCAGGATACCCCGGCAGTCAAAGACAAAACCTCCGCCATTGCCGCTTTCATCGGCCGGGATATTTTTCCGGTAGGAAAAGCTATGGATATGCACGACCAGCGGCGTGGCTTCATCTGCCTGTACCGGTTCGAACCGGCCGATCACTTCATCCTCTACCACCAGGGCAAGCAACCGCTCGAATTCCGGCAGCACAATACCTACCTGCTTGTGACGGAAGAAAGCCTTTACATTCCGGAGGGCCAACGGGATGCTGATCAGAAAATGCGCTTTTCGCTCAAAGAGACCCCGGAAGCCATAGGCGCCGAGGACCTGCAGGAGACGGATCAGCACATACCCGTTGTATTGGCTGATGAAGGAGTCCCGGTCTATCTTTTTCAGGAGAAGTGATTCGGCGCATTCTATATAATAGCCCAGTAAGGAATCTTTCCAGGCATCGCTCAGCTCCGCCTTGGCCTGCCACAGCAGGGAAGCAACATCATATTGCAGGGCGCCTTTCATCCCGCCCTGGAAATCGATAAAGTGTACCCCTCCTTCCTTCAGCATGATATTGCGGCTCTGGAAATCCCTGAAAAGAAAATATTTATGATCTACCCGGGTCAGATAAGCGCTGAGCTGCTCAAAATCGTCGATCAGCCGCTCTTTGTCATAAGGGATCTGAAGGGTGTCGAGGAAATAATATTTGAAATAGAGCAGGTCGCTAAGGATTGCCTGCTTCCCGAATTCCCGGGAGGTGATCGTTTTGCTATAGTCCAACCCCTCATCGCCGCGGATTTGCAATTTCGCCAGTGCAGCAAGGCTTTGTTGAAAGAGGGCGTATACGCTGTCATTATGACCCTGCCTCTCCAGCTCGGCCAGCAGCGACAGGTCGCCAAAATCTTCCTGGAAATAGATTGTATAGGATTCATTTACCAAATAGATCTCCGGCACCGGACAGCCCTGCTGCCGGAAATGGCGGCTGAAATAGATAAAAGTCCGGTTTTCCTGGACATTTTCGTTATAAGTAGCGATATAGGAACGCTCGTCGGTCCGGATCCGGAAATAGATGCGGTTGCTGCCGGATTGAGGAATGACGTCCAATCCTGTGATCGGGTACCGGCTATATGTAGCAAAAAGCCCTTTGATGTCTTCGATAACGGCTTGCATGGGCCGATAAAGATAAGAAGAACCGGCTAAACTCCGCGGCCCTCCGGATCAGGGTGTCCCGCCGCCGCTCTTGGCGCGCTTGTTCTCCTCTTCCGCGCCGGATACGTGCCGCTGGGCTGCCTTTACCTGCTTGTTGCCAAACCGATACGTAAAGCCCAGCTTCAGCAGCCGGGTCTCGCCGGCGTCACCCGCGTTATAAATATACTGCCCGGCGAAATAGCTGGTGGCCGAGTAATGCAGGGTACGGAAGATATCGCTGACCGAAGCCTTTAGCGTGGCATTACCCGAAAAGAGGGTTTTCTGGATGCCGGCGTCCAGGCTCCAGATGGTACTGCTTTTCAAGGTGGCCTGCCAGATATTGGGGGAAGCGTACAATTCGGTGAGACTGCCTGTCCAGCCGTCGCCCAGCCGGAAATTGTGCTGTGAATAGATGGTCGTGTGAAAGATATTCTCGTTGATGATCAGGCCCGGACCGCCAAAATTGGCTTTGTAAAGCGCGTAGAAGCTATTGACATTGGCAAACGCGCTATACCATTTATACTGAAAGGAATAGCTGACGCTAAGGCCGGTGATATCCTGGCCGGCCAGGTTTACACTGGTGACGACCGTTTTTGAACGATCAGTCGTATCGGGAAGCGTGGTAAAAAGATCGCTGATATGGCTATAGCTCAGCGTGACCGATAAAGCATACTTATACGTCCAGGTCAGCCCCAGGTTGTTGCCGAATTGCGGCCGCAACTGGGTATTGCCTTTTGAAAAGGTATAGTCATCCAGCTTGAATTCAAAGGGGTTCAGCGCTGCATAGTCGGGCCTGTCGATCCGCCGGCTGTAGGTCAGCGACCATTGCCGCATCGGATCCTTGTTCCATGTCAGCGCCACGCTGGGGAAAAGATCGGTATAGTGCCGGGGGTAGGCGGAATCATAAACCGAATAGTCACTGACCTCCTGCTGCCATCCCATGGAAACACCTCTGCTGTTGGTGTTTTCTACCCGGAGGCCGGCTTGCACCGCCAGATGCTTAAAGGTCCGGTTGTAGTTGACATAGACGGCATTGATGTTCTCCTTATAATTGAAGTTATCGCTTTGCAGGGAATCCAGCGTGCGCCCCGAATTCAGCAGATCGTATTCCTGGAAATCATTGGCGGTGGTAACATAAGAGACCTTTCCGCCCAAACCAAGCTGACCTTTCCCGAAGTTTAACTGATAGTCTGCTTTAAAGCTGTAGATGTCGATATTGGTAGGTGAAAGGATATTATAGTCATTACTGTACAAAAAAGTTTTGCCGGTAGAATCGAAATAGTTGTTGGGCTGAAGCTGGTTGCTGCGGATCCGGTAGAGTCCATAGTCTGCATCGAGGGTGAGCACGTGGCCGCTGCTGTCCGCATAGTGGTAGTTGAGATCGAAAATATAGCGGTCCCCGAGATCGCTCGTACGGTTGTCGGCTTCCAGCAGCCGGTTTGTAACATTAGCCGGCAAATAGATGATCGACGTATTGCTGTTGCTCTTGACACTGTCAGTAGCCAAGGTCCCGCTGACAACTACTCCCAGCGTGCTTTTTTTAGTGAGAAAATAGTCCAGGCCTGCCCGGAATGTGTGGCTGACGCCTTGCATCACCAGCACATCCTGCTGCCGGAACAGCGTGTCCAATTGTATCCGGTTTTCGCTCGAATGGAAGACGTTGGTATAATTCGCATAGGTATAATCGCCGAATACGTTGAGATGCTGATCCCGGTGGTTGAAGCTGATATCCGCATTGTATTTACTATAAGTACCGAGATTATAACCGGCGCTGGCCGTCAGGTTTGTGCCCAGGGATTTATCTTTTTTCAGGCGGATATTGATAATACCCCCGGTCCCCGCCGCCTCGTATTTGGCGGACGGATTGCTCATGATCTCGATGGATTCTATCGAAGAGGAAAGGATGGTCTTCAGGTATTGGGCAAGATCGTTGCCGGATAAATAAGTTGGCCGGCCATCGACGAAGACCTGTACGCTGCTCTTGCCGTTAAGGGCCAGGTTATTGTTATTATCTGCGGTGACACCGGGCGACTTGCGCAGGAGGTCCAGTGCGTTTTCACCAATGGCATTTATATTGCCTTCTATATTGAGGATGATCTTATCGAGCTTGACTTCTATCAGGGGTTTGAAGGCGGCAACCTCGGCTTGTTTCAATTCCCGGGAGGCAGGTTCCAGCATGATCGGGGGCACTTCGGCCGCAGGGCCATCGGTTACGTTGAAAGAGGCGGAATTGCCCGGGGCATAGCCTACATGGGATACGGTAATAAAATAATACCCGGCGGGTACGGCTGAAAATTCGTACCGGCCACCGGCATCGGGAATGCCCAATTTTACGATAGAAGAATCCTTACTCTTTTTTAAGGCGACAGAAGCGCCGGCTAATGGTTTGCCCTGGTAATCTTTTGCAAATCCACTTATCTCCTGCGCTCGTAGTCTTCCATAGGAAAAGAGGATTAACAAAAATAGAGCAGTCTTTCTCATGTTACAGGCGGTTTAAGGTTAATGGTCGGCCAGGACTTTTTAACGGCGGAAAGGGGTTTGTTTTGGTCCCGCAAAACTAATTTACAAAAAGTTATAGCTGAAAAGTTTTTCCTGCGATTAACGGTTAAAAATATTTAGTGAATGGGGTAATTTGCTTCTATTTTCGAAGAATAAATGGATTATGTCAGGGAATATAAGCGTTTTATCAATAGCCATTATTTGAACGGGGCTATTCGCATCACCGTAGGTATCACTTTGCCTGCCATCCTGCTCGGCTATTTCAACAATCTTTCTGCCGGTATTGTCGTGTCTATCGGCGCCATGTGCGTTGGCAATACCGATAATCCGGGCCCGATCCACCACCATCGTAATGGGATGATAGCCTGCGTGTTAATTATCTTTTTGGTCTCGCAGCTCACCGGCCTTGCTTCGGGCTCCGCCGTGCTGATGGGATTGCTCCTGCTCCTGTTCTGTTTCCTCTTTTCCCTGATGAGCATTTATGGTAACCGCGCCGGCTCTATTGGTGTCAATGCCTTACTGGTCATGGTATTAAGTCTCGATCGCCGCCAGCAGGGATGGGCTATCCTGGTCAATGCGGCCTATGTGCTGGCGGGAGGCTTGTGTTATACAGCTCTCAGCTTGCTGCTTTATAGCTTTCGTCCATACAAGGTTGTTCAGCAAAACCCTGGGAGACTGCGTCCGGCAGCTCCTGGATAGCCTCGTCAAGGCAATCGAAGATCAGTTCGGGTTTATTGCAAAAGCCTCGGGAGATATCCGCAGGCTAAGTCTTTCCCTTCATGAGGCGCTGATGCCAGGAGAGAACGACACAGCTTAATTATTCGATCCCAGCATTTCGCGAACTTTCATTACCAACTCCGTCTTGGTGATCGGTATACCCATGATCTTGTGGTATCCCGCTGCGTCGATCAGGTATTGGTCACGGATGATTTTGATCAACTGTCCGTTGTTGATCTCGGGGATCAACACCTGCTTGAAATTGCGGAGGATTTCTCCCAGGTTGGCGGGAAAGGGACGCAGATGACGAAGATGGGCGTGAGATACGGCATAGCCCTGGTTCTGCAATTCTCCGACGGCGCTTTTGATGGCGCCATAGGTGCTTCCCCAACCCAATACCAGCAGGTCGCCTTTATCGGCGCCGCTATCCAGTTGTTGTGGGGGGATATGATCGGCTATCCGGGCTATTTTTTCTTCCCTGATCCTCACCATCAGCTGGTGATTTTCGGGGTCATAGCTGACGTTGCCGGTAATATTTTGTTTTTCGAGACCGCCGATCCGATGCTCCAGACCCGGCGTGCCCGGTATTGCCCAGGGCCTGACCAGCTTTTCATCCCGCAGATAGGGTAGAAAGGTTTCTTCCTCCGGTCCTAGCCCTGTCTTGAATTTGACTTCTATCGGGGGCAGATCGGCGCTTTTGGGGAATTTCCACGGCTCAGCGCCATTGGCGATATATCCGTCACTGAGGAAGATGACCGGCGTCATATGCTGTACCGCGATACGCACCGCCTCATAGACGGCTTCAAAGCAGTCGCTGGGAGTGGAGGCGGAAACGACCGGCATCGGACATTCACCGTTGCGGCCATAATAGGCCTGCAGAAGATCGCTTTGTTCGGTCTTCGTCGGCAAACCGGTTGACGGTCCCCCCCGCTGGATATCGCAGATGAGCAGCGGGATTTCCAGGACAACGGCCAGGCCCATGGCTTCTGCCTTTAGGGCCATGCCGGGCCCCGAAGTGGTCGTTACGCCCAGCGCCCCGCCATAGGCGGCCCCGATGGCGGCAGTGATGCCGGCGATCTCGTCTTCCGCCTGGAAAGTGCGAACGCCAAATGCTTTATGCCGGCTCAGCTCATGCAGGATGTCCGAAGCGGGAGTGATGGGATAGGAACCCAGGAACAGCGGCAGGCCGCTCTTCCGGGAAGCGGCGATAAGCCCATAGGCCAGCGCCTGGTTGCCCATGATGGATCGATAGACGCCGGGGGCCATTTTCGCCTTCTCTACCCGGTACGTGGTGGTAAAGGTTTCCGTCGTATCCCCAAAATTATAACCGGCCTGCAATGCTTTTGCGTTGCTTTCAAAAATTTCAGGCTTCTTACCAAACTTATCTTTCAGGAACTGGATCGTATTCTCCATATTCCGGTTGTACATCCAATAAAGAAAACCGAGCACAAACATATTCTTGGCCCGATCCTTTTCTTTCGTGCCCATCGGTATGTCCTTCAATGCCTCGCGGGTCATTTTCGTCACGTCCACTTTAATGACGGCATAGCTTTCCAGGCTTTGATCCTCCAGCGGGTTTATGCCATGGGGATAATTGGCAAGACGGAGGTTCTTGGCGTCAAACCCTTCCGTGTTGACGATGATCTTACCCCCTTTTTTCAGCCCTTTCAGGTTGGCTTTTAGCGCGGCGGCGTTCATCGCCACCAGCACATCGCATTCATCGCCGGGGGTGAAGATCTTGTCGCTTGAAAAGCGCAGCTGGTAGCCGCTGACGCCCGGAAGGGTACCCTGGGGGGCCCGGATCTCGGCCGGGAAATCAGGGAAAGTGGCCAGGTCGATGCCCAACATGGCGGTATTGTTGGTAAATTGACTGCCGGTCAATTGCATCCCATCGCCGGAATCCCCGGCGAATTTTATAACGACGTCCTGCAGGACCTCTTCTTTTCTTTTCATACTTTTCTGTTGGTGGGTAAAGGTAATATAAATCTGCTCACTCATAGCGCAGCGCCTCGATTGGGTCCAGCCGGGAGGCCGCCTGCGCCGGATAATAGCCAAAAAAGACACCGGTTATAAAACATACGAGAAAAGACAATAAAATGGAAGATTCCGTCACGAGCGTTGGCCAGGAGAGAAAGAGGGTGACCAGCCGGGCCGAGGTAATACCCAGGATGACCCCGATCAGGCCCCCGGTGATGCTGATCAGGATGGCTTCTGTCAGGAACTGCAGCAGAATATCCACGCCCCGGGCGCCGATGGACATCCGTAAGCCGATCTCTTTCGTCCTTTCGGTGACGGAGACATACATAATATTCATAATTCCTATCCCGCCTACCAGCAGGGAGATACCGGAAATGACGGCAAGCAGGACCGTCAGCAGCTGGCTGGTCGAACTGAAGGTATTTATCAGCTCCTGCATGGTCCGTACGGCGAAATCGTCGTCGTCGGTTGCTTTCAGCCGGTGGGATACCCGCATGATCTGGGAGACCTCATCGGAAGCCGCCGTTGTGGAGGCTTCGTCTACGGCCGAGGCATAGATATTCTGCAGGTAAATGGTGGATAAGATCCTTTCCTGCACCGTGGTATAGGGCGCGAGGATAATATCGTCCTGATCCTGACCAAAAGCACTTTCTCCTTTTGCCGTCAGCGTGCCGATGACCAGCAGGGGTACTTTTCCAAAGCGGATATATTTTCCAATGGGGTTGTCACCGTTTGGGAAAAGATTGGTGATCACGGTCTGCCCGAGAATACACACTTTCGCCGCCGACTGGACATCCCGGTCCGTAAATTCTACGCCGTCCTGCAGGGGCCACTGGCGGATGATATCGAGATATTGGGTATTGACGCCGGTGATGGTCGTGGACCAGTTATTATTTCCATAAATGGCCTGACCCTTGGTGCTCATGACGGGAGTAACGGCGCTGAGATGGGTGGCGTCCTTTTGAAGCGCCCTTACATCATCCATCGTAAGGGTTTGGACCGAAGTCGCATCCAACCGGGCGCCTGCTGAAACGTTGCTGTTGGGCCGGATAATGATCATATTCGATCCCATGCCGGACAATTGTTTCTGGATGCTTTGTTTTGAGCCCTGACCGATCGCTACCATGGAGATAACGGACGCCACACCGATGATGATGCCCAGCATGGTGAGAAAGGCTCTCAGCTTATTGCGTTGAAGCGCTTTCAGGGCGATGCGGAGAAGATTGAACAGGCTCATGATTCATTTTTTTATGATCCGGTGTCCGTCTTACGGCGCCGGCGGCGTATAATCATCCGATTGGGGAAGGGAGGCCAGCACTTCTTTGGCCGACCGCTTGTTTTCATTTTGGCTGTCTTTCATCACCCTTCCATCCCGCAGCATGATCGTCCGGCTGCTGAACGAGGCGATATCGGGTTCATGGGTCACGAATACGATCGTCTTTCCCTGCTCATTCAGGTCCTGCAGCAGGGCCATAATGCTAAAGGAGCTGCGGGAGTCGAGGTTGCCCGTTGCTTCGTCGGCGAGGATCATCACCGGCTCGTTGACAAGCGCCCTCGCAATGGCCACCCTTTGCTGCTGTCCGCCGGACAGCTGATTGGGCGTGTGGTCCAGCCGGTCGCCGAGGTTGACCGCCTCCAGGGATTTGATGGCCCTCTCCCTTCTTTGCTTTGCGCTGAACTGTGGATTGTAGAGCAAAGGCAGCTCTACGTTTTCCAAGGCGGAGGTGCGGGGCAAAAGGTTATAGGACTGGAAGACGAAACCTATTTTATGATTTCTCAGTTTGGCCAGCTCGTTACGGCTGAGCTTGCGGACATCTACGCCATCCAGCAGATAGGTGCCGTCCGAAGGCTTGTCCAGACAGCCAAGGGTATTCAGCAGGGTGGTCTTGCCCGATCCGCTGCTGCCCATGATCGTGAGGAATTCACCGGCCTTTACATCAAACGATACACCCTTCAGCGCCCTGACGGTCTCCGACCCCATCCGGAACTCCCGCTTGATATCTTTTAATTCCAATATCTTACTTTCGCTCATGGTGTTGGTTTTGGCTTGCCGCCGCCGCTATTTCCGGCAGGTCTTCTTGCGGGCATAAAGGGACTTCTGACAGCACCGGAAGATTTTTCGCCCTTGGCCACTATTTCGGTGCCATTGATGACATCGTCATCGACGCCCAGACCGGAGAGTATCTGCACCTGGGTATCGTTATTCAGCCCGGTAGAGACCATTCTTTCCACTAAGCTGTCCCCCACCTTCAGCCAGACAAACGCCGGGGTGCCTGCACTCGAGGCCGTATCGACTTCGCGGCCCGTGCTGTCATGCCGGTGGCGGGGAGGGGCCAGGGGATTGTTGGTCGCCTTGCGGAGGAGCCGTTGTGCCTCCCGTTCTCCGGCGCTATCCGGGATGATCATAAACTGCTTTGCCATGGAAGCGTCCGGTTTGAATTTGAGTGCCTTGGCAGATATCAGCAGGGCGCTGTCCACTTCCTTGGTGAAGATGAAGATATTGGCTGTCATCCCGGGCTTTAGCTTGAGATCCTGATTGGGCGCGGTAATGATAGTGGTATAGGTCACGACATTGGCCGATATGACCGGTTCCAGCCTGATCTGGTTTACGGTTCCGGTAAAGGAGATATCGGGATAGGCGTCAACGGTGAAGGTTACCCGCAATCCGATCTTTACATCGCCGATATCGGCTTCGGACACGGCTGCCTGCACTTGCATCTTGCTGATATCCTTTGCTATGACGAAAAGGGTAGGCGTGCTGAAGCTGGCGGCGACCGTTTGACCCACGCTGACGTTGCGGGTCATGACCACTCCGTCTACCGGAGAATAGATGCTGGCATAATCGAGATTTTTTACGGCGGCATCCAGCTGCGCCTGCACACTCTCCACATTGGCTTTGGCGCCAAGGTAGAGGTTCTGGTCATTTTCAAAATCAGCCTTACTCACAGCCCCCGTAGCGTATAACGTGTTTTCTCTGTCGAAGGTGCTTTTGGCATAGACCAGCGAAGCCTTGGCCACATCGAGGTTGGCCTTGTACTGGTTGACCGACGCGACAAAAAGGGATTTGTCGAGCGAAGCAATCAGCTGATGCCTGGTTACCTTGGCATTGAAGTCGGTATATATGGCGTTGATCGTGCCGGAGACCTGGCAGCCGACGTTGATGGTATCCACCGGCTCGATGGTGCCCGTGGCGGTGACGCTCCTGGAAATATAGCCATATCGGGGCCGCTCCGTCGTCAGGACCAGCGGCTTGTCTTCCTTTCGCATCCAGAAATACCAGGCGCCGCCCCCGGCCAGCAGGAGTAGGACAATAATGATGACTGCTCTCTTCATATCGAAAGTCGTTTATAATTTGACTGCTTTTCCCATGTAGAAATCATAGATCTCGATGCTCAGCGCCGAATTGTACTTTGCCTGCACATAAGACTGGAAAGCCTGTGTATACAGGGTCTTCTGCTGCAAATAACTCACGATATCGGAAGCTCCTACCTTCAGCTGCTCTGTGGCTACGCGGAAGGCTTCCTGGTTGGCTTTGAGCTCTTCGACTGCGGCGTCATACTGACCTTGCGCATTCAGTACATTGATATAGGCCTGTTCGATGGTCTGCGCCAGGGTAGTTTGATTGGCCAGCAGCGTGAGCTTCGATTGTTCGATCTGGATCTTCGCGTTTTCCACCGATGTCTTCACTGTTCGCCGGTTGAAAATGGGTATGGACAGGTTCAGCCCCACCTGCTGGAAGAAATTGTTGTCCAGCTGCTGGACATAATCTGAAGTTTGGTTATTCGAATAGCCCGTGGATAAAGTGGCTGCCGCGGTAAGCAGCGGAAGATAGCCGGTCTTTGCGATCGCCAGGTTATAACGGGATATATCGATACCCAGCTCGCCCAATTTGATCTCCGGCCGGTTGCGCAAGGCGTATGCTTCCACGGAATCGAGAGAGGAGACCGCCTCGCTGGAGATCACCGTATCTGGCTTGACGATGTCGAAACTGTCCTGAAAGGGCAGCTGCAACAATTGCTTCAGCATGAGTTTATTCTGCCGGACGGCATTCTGAGCTGTAACCAGTGTGTATTTGTCCGTCGCCAGCTGCGCCTGTAGCTGTATATAGGCGTTTTTCGCAATCGTGCCGACTTCGTATTCCTGTTTGCCCTGGTCTACCTGCGCCGCCGTCGATTTCAACAGGTCTTCCACATACACCACATTTTCTTTGGCCAGCAGGATATTCAGGTAGTCCTGCACGATCTCCAATATAATATCCAGCTCATTCTCGACGACGGTCTGATTGCTGGCTTCCAATGCCAGGTTCATCGCCCGGATATTGTCCGTGATGGCGCCGCCATTGTAAATAGTCACTCCCGAGGCCAGTGTAAAGTTATTGGCGAAGGATGATTCCGTCTGGAAGCCACCAACGACCGGGTTGGCATTTTTACTATGGGTATATGTAATGGGGACAGCGCCGGTAAGGTTAGGCTGGCGGGCTGCTTTGGCCAGCAGGTAATTTTGCTCGGCAGTCCGGACATTCAGCCGCAGACTATTGAGCGTAATATTGTTCTTTTTGGCATAATCCAGACAGGCCTGAAGATCCCAGCGCGCCGGCAGGCGACCGGCAAGGGAATCCTGTGCACAGACTTTGCCTGCCAACGATCCCAGGCTGATGAAGATGAACACCGCTAGTCGTAAGACCATATGCTTCCTGGTTTAGGTTATTCGCCCATTCCAGTAAAAATAAGGATTTATTGCTTTCCTGCGGTCCTTCTTCGGGCTGCTCGCCGGCAATCCCCGAAGGTCCATCGTTCAGGAGACCTTGCGGCGCCGCGTTTTCCAGTCGGGATTCTTTTCCAGCAGGATGCTGGCTTTGCGTTTAGTCTCCTGTGTGGTGCGCCATTTTTTGATGAGCTTTTTTACGGCTCTTTCTCTTTCTGTTTTTTCTTTTGTGGAATCGAGCATAACCTTAACCATTAACCTTGTGATGAATACTGGCCTTAAAGGTAGGGGTGAGATTCATCCGCCCCCGCTCCCGGCGGTATTCATTCGGGCCGGTAATGGTATTCTTTATGTTTTTCTTTTCCTGAACCCTAGCCCGCGTGTAGTTCGTTTTTCGCGGGCGGGGTTGTGATCTGCTACGCATGCCCCCTAAGGCTAAAATTATGCCCGTGTATTTACATATTATACGCGCCATAGTACGCCGCACCTTGCAACGCCATTTTATCATTCAGCACGACGTGTACCGGTATCCTGTCCGAAAGATCGTGCATCCGGCCGTTGTTATCGAAATTTTTCGTCCAGCTGTCGCTTTGCAGCAGGGGGAGTATTTTGGGTGGGATACCCCCCGCCAGGTAGAGGCCGCCGGTAGCCATCAGCTTCAACACCAGGCTGGCCGATTCCGTTGCCAGGTAGCGGACGAACAG